>JACCDK011209993.1_pt1 | contig 14136 bp, 13 predicted proteins | sample 7445871 | NCBI WGS metagenome assembly JACCDK01 (sample SAMN15323436, study PRJNA562643) | freshwater metagenome | isolation source: river surface water | place: USA:Blue River Watershed | collected 2017-08-15 | reverse complement strand
TATCTACGCAATGGGGGGAAATCCATTAATGGCTATCGCTATCTTAGGTTGGCCAATAGATAAATTAGCTCCAGAAATTGCCAGAGAAGTTATCAAGGGTGGAAGAGATGCATGTTTGGCAGCCGGCATTCCTTTAGCTGGCGGACATTCAATAGATTCACCCGAACCAATTTTCGGTTTGGCAGTTACAGGTAAAGTACATAAAAACCATCTCAAACAGAATAATACTGCTAATTCAAATTGTGATTTGTTTCTCACAAAACCTTTGGGTGTTGGCATCTTAACAACTGCTCAAAAAAGAGACATTTTGGAGGAAAAGGATTTACAAGCCGCAGTTATGCAGATGGAGGAATTGAACAAAATTGGAACTGTATTAGGTACACTTTCTTATGTTAAAGCCTTAACAGATGTAACAGGTTTTGGTTTATTTGGTCATCTTATTGAAATGTGTGATGGCTCAATGATATCAGCAGAAATAAATCCAGATGCATTTCCAACCTTACCAAATGTTAAAAATTACTTGAGACAAGATTGTTTCCCTGGTGGAACCAAGCGTAATCTTGCCTCCTATCAAGATCGCATTGAAACTTTAAATGATAACCATGTGAATTTTATTGGGGCAGATCCACAAACTTCTGGTGGCTTATTAATTGCAGTGGACCAGAAATTTACTCCAAATTTTGAAGCTATAATGAAAGAGCAAAATCAATCCTATTGGAAAATTGGCAAAACAATCAATCAAAAAGAAAAAGCTATTTATTTCAAATGAAATTATTCTTTCGCAAAGTTGGAGAAACAGGTACTCCTATCGTAATACTTCATGGTATTTTTGGAACATCCGACAATTGGTTGGGTATCGCAAAATCTTTAGGAGAAACCCATCAAGTTTATTTATTGGACCAAAGAAACCATGGTCAAAGTCCTTGGTCAGATGAATTCGATTACCAAGTCATGGCAGCCGATTTAAAAGAATTCATAGAAGACCACCAATTGGAAAAACCAATCCTAATTGGGCATTCAATGGGAGGAAAAGTAGTAATGCAATTTGAATTAATTTATCCTTCCATTGCGCAAAAGGTTATTGTGGTAGACATTGCTCCTAAATTTTACCCTGTTCATCACACACAAATATTAAACGGACTTAATTCTTTAGATTTAAAAAATCTTCAAAGTAGAACGGAGGCAAATGAACATTTGAAACGATTTGAGGAAAAAGAAGGGGTAAGACAATTTTTATTAAAAAATTTATACCGCAACGAAAATAACGAATTTGCTTTTCGAATTAATTTAAAAGTAATTACCAAAAATATAGATGTGGTTGGACATGAATTATTTCATAGAAATCCATCAGAAACACCTACCTATTTTATAAAAGGTGAGGATTCGAATTATATTTTACCTGAAGACCATCGTTTAATTGCTGAAATTTTTCCAAATTTCGAAATGATAGAAATTCCCAATGCAGGGCATTGGGTTCAAGCAGATCAACCAGAGGCATTTTTAAAGGCAATTCAGCAAATTTTATGAAATTATATTTAATTCCTTCTCCAATCGCTGAAAGCACTAGTTCTCTAACCCTTCCATCTGAAATTGGAAACACAATTTTACTCTGTAAACATTTTTTTGTAGAAAATATTCGAACAGCAAGAAGGTTTATTAGTGAATTAAAATTAGGAATAACAATTGAAGAATTGGAATTTTATGAACTTACAAAAGATAGCCAAACGGCTGATATTCGAACGATCCTTAAAAAATTAAAAGCAAGTAATTGTAAGCATTTGGGAGTAATCTCGGAGGCTGGTTGTCCGGGTGTAGCAGACCCTGGTGCTGTAGCCGTACAGATTGCACATCAAATGGGAATAGAGGTCGTTCCCCTTGTGGGTCCCTCCTCTATCCTTTTGGCGTTAATGGCATCAGGATTCTCGGGGCAAAGTTTTATTTTTCATGGCTATTTACCTATTGAAAAAGCAAATCGAATAAAAAAAATAGAGTTGCTTGAAAAAGAAGTTGTAAAATCAGGTCAAACACAAATTTTTATGGAAACCCCTTATAGAAACAATGCTATATTGGAAGATTTAATAAATAATTGTCATCCTGAGACCTTACTAAGTATTTCAGCGGAACTAAAAGGAAGTGATGGATTTTCAAAAACCATGAGCATTCAACATTGGAAATCGCAACTTCCAGATTTACATAAGAAACCAACTATTTTTTTATTAGGTCAGTAATTTTATAATTTGACTTTTTTTTACAATTTTTGAACATGATTCAGGTAAAATCTTTTTGTTTTAATGCCTTTCAAGAAAACACCTATGTAGTATGGAATGAGAAAAAAGATGCCTTTATAATTGATCCAGGATGTTATACTTTTGAGGAAAGACAAATTATTAGAGACTTTATAACAGAAAACCAATTAATACCTAGAGCCATCATCAATACCCATGCCCATGTTGACCATGTTTTAGGAGTTCAAAGTTTAAAAGAGATTTATCAAATACCTTTTGGTTTACATAATAAAGACGCAATTATTTTACATGATGTAAAAAATAGGGCTTTATTTTATGGATTTCCACATTATCAAGAAACAGAAATTGATTTTTATTTGGAGGAAGGTCAAGATTTGACTTTTGGCGAATTGTCGCCAAAAGTATTTTTTGTTCCTGGCCATGCTCCAGGACATACCGCATTCTTTTTTGAAGAGGATAAAATCCTATTTTCCGGAGACGTTTTGTTTAGAAGAAGTATCGGTAGAACTGATTTTCCGCATTGCGACCACGATGCATTGGTAAAAAGCATACAAACAAAATTGTACACACTACCAGATGAAGTAATAGTCTACCCCGGACATGGAGGACCTACTAAAATTGGAGAAGAAAAAAAATTAAACCCTTTTGTCAGATTCGAATGAGCATCAAAAAAGAAATACCTAATTTATTAACACTTGGCAATCTTTTGTCTGGTTGTTTAGGACTGGTTTTTATCATGGAAGACCATCTTTTATGGGCCACCTATTGCATTGCCATCTCTTTAATATGTGACTTTTTAGATGGTTTTTTGGCTAGACTTTTAAATGCCTATTCTGAAATTGGTAAGCAATTAGATTCTTTAGCTGATATGGTTTCTTTTGGTGTTTTACCAAGTTTCATGCTTTTGAATTTAGTTGAAAAATCCTGTTCCAGCTTTTGCTATTATGGAATTGGTGGATTTTATAAGCCTTATATGGTTTTTGCCTTAGCTCTAGCCTCAGCCTATCGCTTAGCAAAATTCAATATAGACACGAGGCAAACGGATCAATTCATCGGAGTTCCTACACCAGCGAATGGATTGTTTATTGCGTCTATTCCAGCAATTCTATTTTTTCAGCCAGAGTTTGCCACCTATTTTTTACATTTTAATGGTCTATTAATTTATGCCATTCTGATGAGCTATTTAATGGTATCAGAATTACCTCTCATGGCTTTTAAGTTTAAATCATTTGGATGGAGTGAAAACCAATTGCGATACATTTTCCTAATTTTCTGTGTCATAAGCGTAATATTGTTTAAATTTGTAGCCATTCCTGTGATTGTAATAGCTTACATTCTTTTATCAGGAATAATTTATATCCTTAACATTCTTAAAAAATGAAATTTTTAGCAGAAATCAACGTAATGCCACAAAAAGAAATTCTTGATCCTCAAGGGAAAGCCGTAAAAATTGGTCTTCAAAATTTAGGTATCAATCAAGTGGCAGATGTTCGTATTGGCAAACATATTCAATTACAAGTAGAGGCAAACTCTGAGGTAGAGGCAAGTGAAATTGTAACCAATGCCTGCAAAAAATTATTAGCGAATATTATTATGGAAGAATTTGAATTCAAATTAATCCAACAATAATCAAAATTGGCCTGTATGTAGCAAAACCAGTGTACAGGCCTCTTCTACATAAATACCTACCTCACTAAGTGCATTTTCTAAAATTGGATTTTCTGTTCCTGGATTAAATATTACTCGCTTTGGCTTCAATATTTTAAGATAATCCAGTAAACCATCTTGATTTTTCGGCCCAACATACAAAGTAACGGTATCCACCGAATCAAATTGTTTTTGTTTATGTATTGGCAGTCCTAAGACAAATCCTTCCCGATTTCCTACAAGCACTACCTCATGTTCATACTTCATTAAAAGTGAAGTAGCCTTAAAGGCATATCTCTCAGGATTTTCAGATGCACCATAAACCAAAACTTTCATAATTAAATGAATGTATTTTACCTATTAAATAACCTAATTATGCTAATAACTTAATTTTATTATTTACAATTTAACCAAATCAGAATAATGATTTGGCGATTGCCTTCACACTGTCCGATTTACTCATCGTATAAAAGTGTAAAGCTGGCACACCTGCTTTGATCAACTCCTTTCCTTGCTGAATCGTCCATTCAATACCCACTTGTTTAATTTGATCTGAAGTAGAGCATTTCAATACCTCATCTTTCATAACCTGTGGTATATCCAAATAGAAAATTTCAGGCAATATTTGAAGCTGCTTTGCGGTCGAAAGAGGCTTCAAACCTGGAATAATTGGAACATTTATGCCAATGGCTCGACATTTATCCACGAAATCAAAATAATATTGATTATCAAAAAACATTTGTGTCACAATATAATCTGCTCCGGCATCTACTTTTTTCTTTAAAAACTGCAAATCTGTATCTAAACTAAGGGCTTCATAATGTTTTTCCGGATAACCCGCCACCCCAACACAAAAATTAGTTGGGAAAGATTCTGTTTCCTCATACAACAATTTACCCTGATTCATTTGATTGATTTGAGCTACTAACTCATTGGCAAAGGCATGTCCGCCCTCCTTAGCAATAAAGGCATCCTGACCTTTTTCATGATCCCCACGTAAAGCTAAGATATTTTCTATGCCTAGGTAATGTAAATCAATTAAAAAGTCTTCCGTTTCCTCTTGAGTAAATCCACCGCAAATAACATGTGGTACAGCCTCTACTTTGAATTGGTGCATGATGGCCGCACAAATACCTAAGGTACCCGGACGTTTTCGAACAGGAATTCTTTTTACAATTCCATTTTCTTCCTTTGTAATATATTCTTCCCGATGATAGGTTACTTCTATAAATGGCGGATTGAATTCCATCAATGATTCCAAATGTCCCATAAGTTCGCCAAAATTTTGGCCCTTCATAGGTGGAATGATTTCAATGGAAAACAACGTTTTACCATTTGCTTGCTTGAAATATTCTGTAATCTTTGTCATTTCAATTTATTGATAATTCAAAACCGGACTCAACCATTTTTCAACCTCCTCTATCTGCATCCTTTTTCGTTTGGCATAATCTATTACTTGGTCTTTACCTATTTTACCTAAACCATAATACGTACTCTTTGGATGTGAAAAATAAAATCCAGAAACGGAAGAAGCTGGATACATGGCCAAGCTATCAGTTAAAGTAATTCCTGTATTCTTTTCAACTTCCAATAATTCAAAAAGTCGAACTTTTTCTGTGTGATCTGGACAAGCCGGATACCCCGGAGCTGGACGAATTCCTACATACTTCTCACTGATTAACTCCTCATTAGAAAAATTCTCCTCTTTTGCATATCCCCAATATTCTTTACGCACTTTTTGGTGTAAATACTCAGCGAAGGCCTCAGCCAAACGATCAGCTAGTGCTTTCAACATGATACTACTGTAATCGTCATGTTGTTTTTCAAATTCATCTAATTTCGATTCAATTCCTAACCCAGTAGTTACAGCAAATGCGCCTATATAATCAATTTCGGAGCCTAATGGTGCCACAAAATCACTCAGACAATAATTTGGCAAATTACTAGCTTTTAATCCCTGTTGTCTTAAATGATGTAACCATTTGGTGGAATCAGAGGTATGGTCTTTGGGAATAATTTGGTAGTCAACATGTACATGTTCACCATGTTTATCACAATCTGTTTTTATTTCTTTGGCAATAAAATCGTGTAAAATAATATCATCACCCCATGAATTCGCAGGAAAGAATCCAACTGAAGCATTAGCAGAAATCCATTTTTCTGAAACAATCTTTTGCAACATGGTTTGTGCATCGTTGAATAATTTTCTAGCTTCTTGACCTACTATTTGATTATCAAAAATCTTTGGATACTTACCTGATAACTGCCATGTTGAGAAAAAGGGTGTCCAATCGATATAGGGAACTAAATCCTTTAATGGAAAATCATTTAAATATTTAGCACCTAAAAAGGATGGCTTACTTGCCTTAAATCCAGACCAATCAATTGTTTTTTGTTTCCCTCTTGCTTGCTGAATTGACAGGTAATTTTTATCCTGTTGGCGATTTGCATGTGCTTCCCTTAATTCAGCATATTCTTTTTTAATTTCATTAAAAATTTCTTGCTGAGATAAATTACTTTGCAATAACCTTCCTGCCACCGGCACCGATCTTGATGCATCTAATACATGGATAACAGGCCCAGAATAATGCGGATCTATTTTTACAGCAGTGTGGATACGAGAGGTTGTGGCTCCACCAATTAACAAGGGTATGGTAAAACCTTGACGTTCCATTTCCTTGGCAACATAAACCATTTCATCGAGGCTTGGAGTAATTAAACCAGATAAACCAATGATATCAACTTGATGTTCCTTGGCCGACGCTAAAATTTTGTCGCAGGGTACCATTACTCCCAAATCGATGATTTCATAATTATTACATGCCAAAACAACGCCTACAATATTTTTTCCAATATCGTGAACATCACCCTTAACAGTTGCCATTAATATTTTTCCAGCAGAAGAACTTTCCATGCCATGTTTCTCGGCCTCAATAAATGGCAACAAGTAGGCTACTGCCTTTTTCATTACACGAGCAGATTTTACCACTTGAGGTAAAAACATTTTTCCTTCCCCAAAAAGGTCTCCTACCACATTCATTCCGTCCATCAGTGGTCCTTCAATTACCTGAATTGGCTTATCCACTTGAAGCCGTGCTTCTTCAACGTCTTCATCAATAAATTCAGTCAATCCTTTAATCAAGGCATGCTCCAAGCGTTTTTTAACGGGTAAATTTCTCCATTCGAGGTCAATAACCACCTCTTTACCAGCAGATTTTACAGTCTCAGCAAAGGCTACCAACTTTTCTGTTGCTTCAGCATTTCTATTTAAAATAACATCCTCACATAGATCTCTTAATGGCTGAGGAATTTCATCATATACACCTAATTGTCCGGCATTAACTATTCCCATATCCATACCTGCCTTGATGGCATGGTACAAAAATATAGTATGCATTGCTTCTCTAACTGGTTCATTTCCTCTAAATGAAAAGGAAATATTGGAAACTCCACCTGAAACTTTGGCTTTAGGTAAATGATTTTTGATCCATTGGGTAGCGGCTATAAAATCTACTGCATAATTATTATGCTCTTCTATACCTGTTGCTACAGTTAAAATATTGGGATCAAAAATGATATCTTGAGCAGGAAATCCAACCTTTTCGGTTAATATTTTGTATGCCCGAGAACAAATTTCAATTCTCCTCTCAAAGTTATCTGCCTGCCCTTTTTCATCAAAAGCCATGACAACAGCAGATGCGCCATAACGTTTAATTTTGTTAGCTAATTCGACAAATTTCTCCTCTCCTTCTTTTAATGAAATGGAATTTACAATCGATTTTCCTTGAACACATTTCAAACCTGCTTCAATAACTTCCCATTTTGATGAATCAATCATCAAAGGCAACTTTGAAATATCGGGTTCAGCCATCAATAAATTCAAAAATTTTGGCATCATGCTCACCCCATCAATCATTCCCTCATCTAAATTAATATCCAAAATTTGAGCACCACCTTCCACCTGATCACGAGCAATTTGTATTGCTTCTTCAAATTTTTCTTCTCGTATCAAACGAGCAAATTTCTTCGAACCTGTTACATTGCAACGTTCACCAACATTTACAAAATTGGTCAAAGGCGTTATTTCCAAAGGCTCTAAACCAGATAGTTTTTGATTTGAATTTTGCTCCGGAATTTGATGTGGCTTATATTTTGCTGCGATAGCAGCAATTTTAGAAATATGGGCTGGTGTGGTCCCACAACAACCTCCAATGATATTAACTAATCCATTTTTCAAGAAATCTTCTATAATTTCTGCCATTTCATCCGGTGTCTGTTCATATTCACCCATTTCATTGGGCAAACCTGCATTTGGATGAGCAGAAACATAAAAAGGAGAATTGTCAGAAAGTGTTTTAACATATGGCCTCATCAAATCAGCACCCAATGCACAATTAATTCCTACGCTCAATAAAGGCATGTGAGAAACCGAAGTTAAAAAAGCATCTGTTGTCTGACCAGAAAGTGTTCGCCCCGATTGATCTGTTATCGTTCCAGAAACCATAACAGGTAAATATTCCTTATCTGAATTTGCTTTAAAATATTGGTCAATGGCAAATAATGCAGCTTTTGCATTAAGCGTATCGAATACGGTTTCAATCAACAAAAGGTCTACACCACCATCTACCAAGCCCCTAATTTGCTCCGTATAGGCCTCAACTAATTGATCAAAAGTAATGGCTCTAAATCCTGGATCATTTACATCTGGTGATAAAGACAAGGTTCGATTCGTTGGACCAATAGAGCCAGCAACATATTTTGGATTTTTTGAATTTTTTAAAGTAAAAGAATCTGCTACTTCTTTTGCAATTTTTGCAGATTGAAAATTCAATTCATATACCAAATCTTCCATGTGATAATCTTCCATGGCAATGGATGTGGAAGAAAAAGTATTTGTTTCTGCTATATCTGCTCCAGCTTCAAAATACTTTCTATGAATTTCATGGATAATATCCGGACGAGTCAAAGACAACAAATCATTATTGCCTTTTACCTCGTGTGGAAAATCTTTAAATCGTTCCCCACGATAATCGGCATCCGTCAATTTATATTCCTGTATTAGGGAGCCCATCGCCCCATCTAATACCAAAATTCTTTCTTTTAAAACTTCTCTAACCGATGGCTTTTGCATAATAGAGCAAAGTTACGGCTTTTTACAGAAAATTATAGGATTAAATCAAGAAATTAAACCTAATGTTTTAATTCTTTCAAGATCTTCCGGTGTATCTATTCCAATGGTTTCAATGTCTGTCTCAACCGTAAGAATGTGATATCCATTTTCTATCCAACGCAGCTGTTCCAATGATTCTGCCAATTCCAAGGGAGAGGGATTTAGCTGTGCCAATTTAGGAAGCACATCAGCACGATAGGCGTATAAACCGATATGTTTATAAAAATTTCCTTTATTTAACCATTGATCCTGTGGCACACTCCTTAAATAAGGTAAAGTTTGTCTTGAAAAATAAATGGCTCTATGGTTTGCATCTACGATTACCTTCGGTGAGTTGGGATTAAACAAGGTACCTAAGTCAGTAATTCGCTTTATTAAAGTAACCAATTCTGGTTTTTGATTGAAACCAGAAATCAGAGTTTGAATTTGTTTCGGATCAATAAAAGGCTCATCTCCTTGTATATTAACTACGTAGTCAACATCCAAACCGGATTTCTCTAAAACTTCTGCACATCTGTCTGTTCCTGTCATATGGTCCGCTGAAGTCAACATTACTTTTGCGCCAAACTGCTCAGCTACTTCTTTTATGCGATTGTCATCTGTCGCAATAATAACATCTTTCCATTGCCCTACCTTACAAACCTGCTCATAAGTCCTTTGAATCATCGTCATACCAGAAATCTCAACCAAAGGTTTCCCCGGAAATCGAGTGGAGGCAAACCTAGCAGGAATAATTGCTAAAACAGAAGGAGCCGTATTCATCATAAGTGAACATTTTTCACCAAATTTGCATATAAATTTCTACAAATACATTTGAAAATTATTTTTCAACATCAATTTCCAGGAAATATTCACCGAATTTCCTATTTTGGCACTCAAAATGAGCCAAAAATTTGGGTTGATATTTCAATGCAAACAGAAAAAAAATGGTTCATTTTAAACTTGCAGGATAAACTTTTACAAGAAATAAAAATTCCTTTTGATAAATCAATAGTGTATACTTGGTTAGATGCAAATGAGAATTCTGGTTTTTTTTCTCTTTTAGAAAAAGGTAAAAATCCTAAATCAATAGGTTTTGCAGAAGTGAACTTGATAGATGGTGCCATTCGTTCTATTTCAGAAAAATTTAATTTTTCAGTGAAAGAAAAAAAAATGGCGAGTCAATTATTTTCCATTCAAATTCCTAGTCATTACCATACAGAAAAATCCTATTTCAAAGACTTTCAACAATTTTTTGAAATAAAATTCAATCAAAAAATTGATAAGGGAATTGATTATTTAGAAGGTGACAATAAGCTAATTTTTTCTTATTATCTTTACGAAAATACTTGGTTAAATAAACTAAAAGTTTGTAATTTGGATTTCACTAGTATTTGGGATGATACAATTGAAACAACTGAATTAATTGGTCATACTACCTTTCAAGTTTTTGAAAACTTGATTATTTATACAAAAAATAAAAACGAATTGATCATTTTAGGCAATGAATAAGTCTGTTAAATATCTTCTATTTTTTATCTGTTTAAGCGCACACATTTTTGCCAATAAAGTGGATTCACTAGGATTAAAAAAAGAAAACAATAAAACATTTATCGTTTACAAATTAGGCGCCAAACAATCCCTTTTTTCTGTTCTAAAAAGGTATAATTTATCTCTTACAGAATTTAAACAAGTGAATCCTGAAACGGATATTCCAGTAAAAACTGGTGAGATCGTTTATATTCCATTGCATTATTTGGAGGAAAGTCCAAGTATTTTAAAAAATATCGACAAACCAGTAGCAGCGAGCACAGAAGCTGAAACAAAAGATGTGGCAAAGTCCGTTTCAGAAAATTCTTCTGAAAATATTCATATTGTATTACCAAAACAAGGACTTTTGACAATCGCCAATCAATACAAAGTTACGATGGCACAATTGAGAAAATGGAATAATTTAAAATCCGATAAACTTCAAGAGGGTCAACGATTGATTATCAAAGAACCAAGTATTGACCAAATATCCTTAAATACCACGAGTAAACAAGAAAAAAAATCGGAGGTTAAAGAGGGGAAGATAGATCCAACATTACCTTCAGAGGCTTCAAATAAAACTACAGAAACGACTACAAATCCCCAAAGTAATGAGGGGATTAAAAAGACTATAGAGACAGGCATAGCTGAATTAATTGATGTACCCGATAATTCAGGCAAATATTTAGCCTTGCATAAATCAGCGCCAATTGGCACCTTGGTGTTAGTTAAAAATTTGGCAAATAATCAAAGTATTTGGGTAAAAGTTGTAGGGAGATTACCTAATTCCGACCCAAAGGTAATCATCAAAATTTCACCTAAAGCATTTGAAAAACTAAATGCAGTTGATAAACGAATTCGAGCTGAAATAAGCTATTTAATTCAATAAGATGCCTAGACAAAAAAGACCTATCACTACTGGCCAAGTAGTTTTTGAAATATTATTTATATTATCTTATCCATTCATAGCTGCATTCACCTTGGTATCAACTATTTTGGTTTGGTTCTTCTCCCTGTTATCCAAAATAGTTTCATTCTTTTTTGGCAAAAAATGAAAATTGAGGTTCAAAAATTGTTAGAAGCGAAATTCCAACAATTTAATCAAATTGACTTCATTAAAGAAGATCCTATTTCAATACCCCATATGTTTTCAAAAAAAGAAAACATTGAAATCATGGGTTTTTGGGTAGCTATATTGTCATGGGGACAACGTAAAACAATCTTAAGAAAGGCTAAAGAATTAATAGATTTGATGGATGGTAATCCTCATGATTTTATTCTACATTTTAGGGATAAAGATTTAAAGCGATTTGAAAACTTCAAACATCGAACTTTTCAATATCCAGACACATTATATTTTTTGAATTTTTTTCAAAGACATTACAAGCTACATCAAAGTCTTGAATCAGCATTTTCAAAGACCTTCAACTCATCAGAGGAAACTATTGAATCGTCAATTAATCGATTTTACGATTATTTTTTTGATGATGAATGGGTTTTGAACCGTACTAAAAAACACATATCAAGACCAGCAAGTCATTCGGCATGCAAACGAATTTGCATGTTTTTAAGATGGATGGTGAGACAAGATGCTAATGGTGTGGATTTTGGTTTGTGGAAAACCATCAAACCATCACAACTTATTTGCCCATTAGATGTTCATGTTCAAAGACAAGCAGAGCAACTTGGTTTAATTCCAAATGCCCCTGCAAGCTGGAAATTAGCAGTACATTTAACAAAAGAACTTAAAAAATTTGATATAAATGATCCCGTGAAGTATGATTTTGCTTTATTTGGTCTGGGAATTGAATCAAAAAAGATGTTATGAAAATTACTATCTATCAAAATAATGGAGAGAAATTAATCCAAATAAGTAACCCCATCTCCAAAGAATCCATTGAGATAAATGCCAGTATAGGGGGGACCCTTACATCCATGCAACTTTCAAATGGTTTAACGACCCAAGAACTAATCAGTATTCCCTATCAACAAAAATACACATTAAATAAAAATCCTTTTTATCCTAGCGGATTACTCATGCCTTGGGTCAATCGAATCAGAAATGGAAATTATTCTTTTAAAGGGAAAAACTATCAATTACCCATCAATGAATTAAATTTAGGTAACGCAATACATGGTTTCATGGCACATGCCAATTTTGAAATTATTGAAACGAAAGAGAATGAAAATGAAGGTTTTGTGACACTAGAAAGTATTTATGACGGCTTATTTCCAGGCTTCCCCTTTCCTTTTGTCTGTCAGTTATGCTATTCACTTGATAAAAGTGGGACGCTATCGTTCCAAATTATTGGAAAAAATTGTGGAGAAAAACCAATGCCATTTGCCACTGGTTGGCACCCTTATTTTCAATTGGGAAATAATTTAGAAGATCTAACGTTATACTTCAATTCAAAGGAAAAATTCCTTTCCGATAGCCAAATGATACCATTGAAATCAGTGGCATTTCTAGCCCAGAAAGGCATGCCTCTACATCTGGAAAAGCCTGATAATGTATTTTTACTTGAAAAGTCAAAAAGCAACTCCGTTGCTTTACTCAACGATAAAAGTGGACTACAATTAAACCTTGAATTTAATTCAGAGACATTTCCATACTTTGTAGCTTTTTGCCCTGAAGGTGAAAATTGTATAGCCTTAGAGCCCATGACGGCAAATACGGATTGCTTTAATACCAACGAAGGTCTTTTAGAATTAGATGCTCAAGAGGAATTCCATGGATCAATAAAAATTTACTTGAGCAAAATAGGACAAAACTAATTTTAGAATTAAAATTCGTAAATTGCAGCATGAACATTATGAAGTCCATTTTCGCTTTATTTCTATTCATCCCTACCATTGGGCTAGCCTTGGAAATACCGGCTGATTCCCTAGCACCTGCTGCACCTGCTAGTTTATGGAAAAAAGATTTTCAATTAGGTGCTAACCTTAATCAATCATCATTTAGTGAAAACTGGAAATCTGGAGGGTCTAATACATTTGCAGGTGGTTGGTTCTTGAGCCACAATGCTAAATTTGATAATTCCGGATGGCGCTTAAGCAGTGATTTAAATATGCAATTAGGCTTTCTTCAAAATAAAACGCAAAGTCTGAGAAAAAACGTTGACCGTATCTTTTACGAATTTAAGGCTGGTTATCGAATCAGCGATAAATGGGATTTTTTTGGCTCGACCAATTTTCAAACCCAATTTCTAACCGGTTATGAATACGGTAAAAAAAACTATTTAGGGATACCCGTTGATTCGCTCGTATCAAGCCTTTTTGCTCCTGCATACCTTACCTCATCGTTGGGTTTCGAGGTACATCCCAATAAAAATTTCTTTTCTCGTTTTGGGGTTGGCTCACTCCGTCAAACATTTGTGCTTGATAGGCGCATTTCAAATGCCGGACTTTATGGATTAGAAAAACCTGGCGATAACATTAGAAATCAATTTGTTTTGCAAGTAATATTTAATATTGATCGAGATATCTTTGAAAATATCAACTTAAAAGCTAGATACTCAGGTTTATTTGATTACTTCAGATTAAATTTTCCAGGCACCTATGTAC
>JACCDK010960493.1_pt1 | contig 14142 bp, 8 predicted proteins | sample 7445871 | NCBI WGS metagenome assembly JACCDK01 (sample SAMN15323436, study PRJNA562643) | freshwater metagenome | isolation source: river surface water | place: USA:Blue River Watershed | collected 2017-08-15 | reverse complement strand
TAACTCACATTCAACATGCGCGCGGTGTTTTCTGCACGCTCTGTATAGCGCGACATCCAAAACAAGTGATCAGCGGTTCGGCTTAGCATGATGCGTCTTTCAAAATCTTAGGGGCTGTGCATGGGCAGGGCAAGTCACAGATCACGCCTGCAAAATCCAAGTGTCTTTGGTGCCACCGCCCTGCGACGAATTGACCACCAAGGAGCCTTCTTTCAAAGCCACACGGGTTAAGCCACCCGGCACCATTTGAACGGTGCGGCCACTAAGTACGAAGGGGCGTAAATCGATGTGGCGAGGCGCAACGCCGCTCTCTACGTAAGTTGGGCAACTGGACAAGCTCAATGTAGGTTGTGCGATGTAGCCCGAAGGATTGGCCAACAGGGCCGCACGGAAATCTTCAATTTCGGCCTTGGTGGAAGCTGGCCCGACCAACATGCCATAGCCACCTGCGCCGTGGACTTCCTTGACCACCAAGTCTTTCAAATTGGCCAGGGTGTATGCCAAGTCATCGGGCTTGCGGCACATGAAGGTAGGCACATTGTTCAAAATGGGTTTTTCGCCCAAATAGAACTCGATCATTTGCGGCACATAGGGGTAAATCGATTTGTCATCGGCCACGCCCGTTCCAACGGCATTGCAGATGGCAACATTGCCAGCGCGGTAAGCGTCCATCAAACCTGCACAGCCCAAAGTAGAAGTGGGCCTGAACACTTGAGGGTCGAGGAAGTCGTCATCTACACGGCGATAGATCACATCGACCCGTTTGGCGCCTCGTGTGGTGCGCATGTAAACAAACTGATCCTTGACAAACAGGTCTTGGCCTTCCACCAACTCCACCCCCATTTGCTGCGCCAAAAAGGCGTGCTCGAAATAAGCACTGTTGTACATGCCAGGCGTGAGCACCACCACAGTGGGCTCTGCAGAAGAGGCTGGACTGGATGCCCGTAAGGTGTCAAGCAACAAGTCGGGGTAATGCGCAACCGGCGCCACACGGTGTCGGCTGAAAAGTTCAGGGAACAAACGCATCATCATCTTGCGATCTTCCAGCATGTAGCTCACGCCACTGGGAACGCGTAAATTGTCTTCCAGAACGTAGTATTCTCCCTCCCCTTGTGCATTGGGGGCACGCACAATGTCAATGCCGCTGATGTGTGAGTAAATTTGATGCGGCACAGCCACGCCCATCATCTCAGGTCGAAACTGGGCATTGTTCAGAATTTGATCGGCCGGAACAATGCCAGCTTTGATGATTTCTTGATCGTGATACACGTCATGGATGAAACGGTTAAGGGCCGTAACACGTTGCACCAGGCCCTTTTCCATGCTTTGCCATTCGTGCGCAGGAATGATGCGGGGAATAAGGTCAAACGGTATGAGTCGTTCTGTGCCAGAGCCACTTTCGTCTTTGTCGCCATAAACGGCAAAGGTAATGCCCACTCGCCGAAAAATCATTTCGGCTTCCTCTCGTCTGGCAAGCATCGAGTTGTCGCTTTGTCCCTTTAACCATTCGGCATATGCTTTGTAATGGTCTCTAACAGGACTGCCCGACTGTGTGGCCGACGCCCGAATGTACATCTCATCAAATTGCTGCATCTGACTTCACTCCTAAATCTTGAAAAGCAAGATACATACCCGCAGACTAACACCCACTCAATGGTTGGCGGGTGTTTTGTATTGCCAATAGCGACGATGAACGTCGCGCTCACAGTCTAGCGCTTGTGGATGGGTGCTTTGCCAATGTGCTGCACCACATGCAGGCGACATGGCCATGGGCACGCCAAGATGTTGATATCGCAAGACCACTTGAGGTGCTGGATGACCATACCGATTTCGGTAGCCTGCTTGAACCATGGCCCATGTCGGTCTCAAAGCTTGAATAAATTCCAAGGTCGATGAAGTTTGACTGCCATGGTGCGGGACCAGCAGGAAGTCAACTGGTTGGAGCTTTTGCCCATTGAGCAATGCTTGTTCTTGAGGGGCTTCAAGGTCCCCCGTCAACAATGCGCTGGCCACATGCGCACCCTCTGTGGGTGGCAATCGATCAATTTGCGTTGCGTCAATTCTTACAACGCAACTGAGGGAATTGGATAAGGACGTTGCAGTGTGATTTGCCAAGGAAGGGTGCAAAATTTCAAACTGAACGCCATCCCACACCCATTTCTGCCCCGCCCGACAGGCCTGGAGAATTCGTCGCTGTGTCAAGGGATGCCCTGCCTCCAAAGAACCCCAAAGGTCGGCTTTTTCATGTGCAGCCAGCACCGAGGCTGCGCCACCCGTGTGATCGGTGTCTCGGTGGCTCAGTATCAAGCGGTTTAACGTCACACCCAAACGCGCCATAAAAGGCACCAAGACACGTTGACCCGCATCAGTCTCGTCACCCCAAGCCGGGCCTGTGTCATACAACAAGGCATGGTGTGCTGTCCGCACGAGTACCGCATTGCCTTGACCGATGTCAAGCGCCCAAAGATCAAACTGCCCCCAAATTGGCCGCTGGGGTTGCCACAACAAAATAGGCAGCATGCCAATGAGACCCCAACAGCGAACGGCCCAAGGCCATTGTTGAAAGCACACGAGAGCGCCTAGCAATGCCATCAGCGTAAAGCCAAGGGGCGCTTGCGGGAAACTGAGAACGCCCCAAGGCCAAGTAGCCATCCACGTCAGCAAGGCCATTAGAGGCTGGAGCGCCCAAGCCGTCACCAACCAAATGGGGGACCACAGCAAACCCGCCATGGCCAAAGGTGTGACACACAGCGTAACCCAAGGAATGGCAATCAAATTGGCCAGCAAACCAGAGACAGACAACTGCCCAAAAAACAAAAGCGTCAAAGGCGCCAAGGCCACTGTCACAACCCATTGTTCTCGCGCCAGCGAAAGTAAGGGCCGCACTAGACCGGTGATCAAACCAGCAAGCTTGGCCATCCATTTGTCATTTCGCACCATTTCGGTGTTTTTTCTTACCAACTTGGTGCGCAAACCATCGGGGTCTTGTTCTGCAAGCACCAAAGCACCTACCGCGATAAAACTCAACCAAAAACTGGCCTGAAGTAGCCCCCACGGATCCCAAATCGTGACAACCCACAAGGCCAAGCCCCAGGATCTGTGCCAAGGCCAGCGCAGCCCCCACCACTTTAAGAACGAGACAACAAAGAGCATCAGGATCGTGCGTTGAGCCGGCAAACCCCATCCACAAAACAAGGCATACGCGAATGCCAAGATGACGCCGCCCACTGAAGATGCAATAGGCGCTGGCAAACGCAAACACAGCACACTGCCCCGCCTTGCAGAGGCACACCAAATGCGCTGAATCAACAGTGAAGCAAGCCATGCAAACATGGTGATGTGCAGGCCAGAGATGCTCATCAAATGAGCCACGCCTGTGGCCCTGAAGATCTCCCAGTCTGCATTTGCAATCGCGGCCTGATCGCCCACCACCAAGGCCGATATCAAACCTGCGGCATTGGGATCGCTTGATTTCAATGCCCATTCAATGTTCGTGCGGACACGGTGACGCAGTTGATCGACGGGATGCTGCCAAGAAGAACCAAGTTTGCGAGGCGGCACTTGGGATTTGCCACTTCGAACGCTTCCTGTGGCCAAGATGCCCAACTCCCACCAACGAAGCTCTGCATCAAAGCCGCCAGGATTTAAGCTGCCATGTGGAACTTTGAGTCGAACTTGAAACTGCCACCGATCGCCTGGGTACAGGCTTTGCCACATTGGCAAATCCATGCTGCCAGGCGCATCCCAGTCTAGCCAAGACAACTCGATCAATTGAGGCACTTTGACTTCGTTGCCTGTACCAGAAAGAAGCGCATGAATGACATGTGCTTGAAATTTGACCCCTTGAGCCGTGAAGTGAGGCAGCGAGGCAATGTCCACCACCAATTGCACATCTTGACCTTCTAGTCGTGGGTCAAGGGCTCCTTGCATGTGGCGCCAACACCTGGCGTTAAGGGTGGCCAAGGCCATCAAAAAAACGGCGCAGCAAACCGAAAAATGCAGGCATGCCTGAGACCTGAAAGTCTGGGTTGTTTTGGGAGCGAAAAGTAATTGCCGCAAAGCCACAACCAACCACGCAAAGGCAAAAGAGGCGATACCCAAGCTGTGAAACAAGGGCCACACCGAATCCTGTTGCAATTGCCAACCAGAGCCCAAGAGCCAAGATACGCCCCACCAAGGCAGTGCCAACCACATGTTTGTCCTTTTCAGCTGAACCCAACATGGCGCGGCTTTTGCTAGTTTAGACAGCCCGAGCTGCTCTTTCGATGCAGCCGCTGTTGCGCTTACTTGCATTTATGTCCATTCACGTCGCACTGCACCACGTTACGCATTACCGTTACGACCGTCCCGTTCAACTGGGCCCGCAAGTGATTCGTTTGAGGCCAGCACCGCACAGCCGCAGTCGCATCCTTTCTTACAGCTTGCGCATTGAACCCGCAGCGCATTTCATCAACTGGCAGCAAGACCCATTTGCCAACTACCAAGCCCGCTTGGTGTTTCCAAAGAAAACCACAGAATTCAAAGTCACCGTGGACTTGGTCACCGAAATGGCTGTGTTCAATCCGTTTGATTTTTTCTTAGAGCCGAGCGCTGAGCATGTACCTCTCACCTACTCACCCGAACTGAAAGAAGAGCTGACCGCTTACCTGGACAAATTGCCGCGTACGCCTTTGTTCAAGAAATACCTCAGCTCACTAGACCGAAGCCGCCAAAGAACCATCGACTTTTTGGTGCAAATCAACCAACGCATTTACAAAGACATCAACTACTTGATTCGAATGGCACCGGGCGTGCAAACACCTGAAGAAACGCTGCAACTGAAAAGCGGATCGTGCCGAGACTCAGCTTGGCTCATGGTTCAACTCATGCGGCACATGGGTTTGGCTGCGCGCTTTGTGTCGGGCTATCTGATACAACTCACACCCGACGTCAAATCCCTAGATGGCCCCAGCGGCACGGAAGTAGACTTCACCGATTTGCATGCTTGGTGCGAGGTGTATCTGCCAGGCGCAGGATGGGTCGGTCTAGATCCCACGTCAGGCTTACTGGCGGGTGAAGGGCACATGCCACTCGCTTGCACACCACAACCTTCTGGCGCAGCGCCCATTGAAGGTTTGATGGATGAAGCGGAAGTTGAGTTCAGCCACGAGATGGCCATTACGCGCATCTATGAATCTCCCCGCGTCACCAAGCCCTACACGGAAGAACAATGGTCTGACGTACTGGCTTTGGGCGACCAGGTAGACGCACAACTGATTGCCGGTGATGTGCGCCTCACCATGGGGGGCGAGCCAACCTTTGTTGCCACCGAAAACCGTGACGCGCCAGAGTGGAATACTGATGCATTAGGTCCTACCAAACGGGGTTTGGCCACAGAGTTGGTTCACAAATTGCGTCAGCAATATGGACAAGGCGGCTTCTTGCATTTTGGCCAAGGCAAATGGTATCCCGGTGAACAATTGCCACGTTGGGCCTTGAGCATTTATTGGCGCGCAGATGGTGATGCATGTTGGCAAGATCCGTCTTTGTTTGCAGACGAGCGTGTAGCCCACCACTACAAACCACAAGATGCGCAACTCTTCTTAAGCGCATTGGCCACAGAGATAGGCGTAGCGCCGAGCAACATCATTGCAGGTTACGAAGACACTTGGTACTACTTGTGGCGTGAACGACGTCTGCCCGTCAATGTCGACCCCTTTGATGCACGGCTCGATGATGAGCTGGAGCGGGCAAGATTGCACCGCGTGTTTTCTCAAGGCTTGGATCAAGCAGTGGGGTTTTTGTTGCCCTTGCAAGCGCTTGAGACGGGCCTTCCCAATCAATCGGCTTGGCACAGCGGCAAATGGTTTGTGCGCGATGAACGCCTGTACCTCATGCCCGGCGACTCAGCCATGGGCTGGCGCTTGCCGCTCGATTCCTTGCCATGGTCTGCGCCCACGGACCGTCAAGTGCTGATCGATCAAGATCCATTTTCGCCAAGACAAGCCTTGAACAGCGTTACGCGCATGCGCAATGCCGCTTCATTTCCCGTTTTGCAAACTCACGCTGCTACCGCAAGCACAACGGCCTCAACTGCGCCACCTTCTCGCTTCAAATCCGACAAAAATACAGTGAGAACTGCCTTGTGCGTTGAAATTCGCGATCCACGTCGCGCTAACGGACCTGTGCCACTGAAAGATGCTGCATCTGACAAAAACGTTGAGGGTGTGATGTATGTCTTCATGCCTCCCTTGGCGCGCCTTGAAGATTATTTGAATTTACTCAATGCCATTGAGACGACTGCTCAAAAACTAGGTTTCAAAATCGTCTTAGAGGGTTACCCGCCTCCAAGAGATCCACGCTTGAAACTGCTTCAAGTGACCCCAGACCCTGGTGTCATTGAGGTCAACATTCATCCTGCCACCAGCTGGCATGAGGTGGTATCTCACACAGAATTTTTGTACCAAGCCGCCTTCGAAACGCGGCTGAGTGCAGAAAAATTCATGACCGATGGCCGGCACACAGGAACCGGCGGTGGCAATCACGTGGTGATGGGCGGCGCTACACCCGAAGACAGCCCCTTCTTACGCAAACCAGAAGTGCTGGCCAGCTTGCTGCTTTATTGGCATAACCACCCTAGCCTCAGCTACCTGTTCAGCGGCATGTTCATTGGCCCCACCAGCCAAGCGCCGCGTGTTGACGAAGCTCGCAACGACCAAGTTTATGAACTTGAAATTGCGCTACGCGAGATAGCCCGCAATCGACAAATTCATGGTCAAAGCATGCCACCTTGGTTGGTCGACCGCAGCTTGCGAAACATTTTGGTTGACATGACGGGCAACACGCACCGCAGCGAATTTTGCATCGACAAAATGTACTCACCCAACACTTCAACGGGACGCTTGGGCTTGCTGGAGTTGCGTGCATTTGAAATGCCACCCCATGCCCGCATGAGCATTGTTCAACAATTGTTATTGCGCGCATTGGTGGCCAGGTTCTGGGATGAAAGCTACACCGCACCCGTCACGCGATGGGGCACCATGCTTCACGATCGATTCATGCTGCCTACCTTTGTCAAAATGGATTTTGACGACGTCCTGACGGAATTGGGCGATGCAGGATTTCACTTTGATCCCGCATGGTTTGCACCCCATTTTGAATTTAGATTTCCCCGGGTTGGCGAGTTTTGTGTAGAAGCCATTCAAGTGACATTGCGAAATGCGTTAGAGCCCTGGCATGTCATGGGCGAAGAAAGCACGTCTAGCGGCACTGCACGATATGTAGATTCATCGCTTGAACGACTTGAAGTGCATGTCTCTGGTCTGAACCCCAGCAGATACACCCTCACAGTGAATGGCCAAGCACTGCCGTTACAACCTACAGGCAAGACAGGTGAGTATGTGGCCAGTGTGCGCTACAAAGCCTGGAATCCGCCGTCATCTTTGCACCCTAGCATTGGCGTTCACGCACCGCTCACGGTCGATGTGTTAGACACTTGGATGAAGCGATCTATTGGCGGTGCTCAGTACCACGTTGCGCATCCGGGCGGACGCAATTACGACACTTTGCCTGTCAACGCCTATGAGGCAGAAAGTCGACGCTTGGCTCGATTTTTCCGAACGGGGCATACGCCTGGCCGCATGCCCATGCCATCGGCCAACATTGAATTGGCTGCCAGCCCAGAATTTCCATTCACATTGGACCTGCGCAGGGCCAGATGAGGTGACAATTGATGCATTGTGGAAATTAACAACAGCCCTCAGTCCTCGCTTTCGCAAAGCGCCCAGCCAACAACTGACTTGTCGGCTGGTGTGCAGGACATTGTGCGCGACATGGACACCGCACCCACTGGCCACTGGGATGAACTTCGTGGCAGCGTCACGCAGAACGCAGACATCCCTCTTAGCTTGTCGTCTGCCAAATTAACCGCCACCCCGCAGTGGACTGAATTTTTATCTCACTTAGGCCCTACTGGCATAGAGAGTTTGCCCTCGCGCCACGAAGCAATGGTGCGGCAAGTGCAAGACAATGGCATGACCTACAACGTCTATGCCAACGCCGACCAGCCGCAACGGCCATGGTCATTAGACCTGCTGCCAGTCATTTTGTCCTCTTATGACTGGTCTCAAATTCAGTCTGGCGTCATTCAGCGCATGCGCCTTTTAGAGGTCATCATGTCCGATGTCTATGGCATGCAGCATCTCTTAAAGCAAGGCGCAATACCCTATGCATTGGTGCATGGCCATCCAGGGTACCTGCATGCCATGCATGGCAGTGCCCCCGTGGGTGGACGTCACTTGAATTTAGCCGCCTTTGACTTGGTCAAAGGCCCTGATGGTTGTTGGTGGTTGTTGTCGCAAAGAACTCAAGCGCCGTCGGGCCTTGGTTATTTGCTAGAAAATCGTCAAATCATTTCCAGTCAATTTTCACAAGCCTTTGAAGCCATGCCTGTCAGCGGCTTGGCGGCGTCCTACCGCTCCTTCGTGAATGCAATCAAGATGAGGACCTCGGCAGGCATGCAAGCCCACATTGCATTGCTCACACCCGGCCCCTACAACGAAACTTATTTTGAACAGGCCTACTTGGCAAGGTACCTCGGTCTGTCCTTGGTTCAGGGCAATGATTTATTGGTCCGTGACGAAAAGCTTTTTTTGAAAACCCTTGAAGGACTGAAACCGGTCCATGGCTTGCTCAAGCGCGTCGACGATGATTGGCTAGACCCCTTGGAATTGCGCGCCGAGTCAACGTTGGGTATTCCTGGTTTGCTCCAAGCTGTGCGTGCAGGCAACGTGTTGGTGGCCAATACGCCTGGTTCAGGCTTTTTAGAATCCAATGCCTTGTTGGGATTTTTGCCGAAACTCTCTCGCACACTGCTCAAAGAAGACTTGTTGCTACCTGCCATTCCCAGTTGGTGGTGCGGTGAGCAAGCAGCGATGACTGATGTTTTGCCGCGCTTGCAAGAATGCGTCATCAAGCCCACCTATCCCTACAGCCTTGGGCGCACCAGTTTTGAGCCTGTGATGGGCCACAGTTTGGACTGGCGCGGTACAGACGAGTGGCGCATGCGGATTCAAAACAATCCAGAAGCGCACACCATTCAAAGCTTTTTGCCTTTGTCGCACACACCCACATTTGCCAACCCGCGCGCCATGCCATCGCGGCCAGTTATTTTGCGTGTTTTTGTACTGGCCAACGAATCTGGCGGTTGGCAAGTATTGCCTGGAGGTTTGGCCCGCTTGGGGACGCAAAACGGCATTGCTTCCATGCAAAAAGGGGGCAGCAGTGCCGATGTTTGGGTGTTGTCGCAAAAGAAGCCTTCAGCAAGCGAAGAAGCACAACAAGCCAACACCAGCGTCAAAGATGCGGTCTTTGTGGCCAGCGCACAACGCCATCGTTTGGTGACCAGTCGAGCCGCAGAAAATTTATTTTGGATGGGCCGTTATTCAGAGCGAACCGAAAATACCTTGCGCTTGTCCAAGCTCGCGCTCAATACGCTGAGCAGTGAAGCACAACACAGCGCACAACTATTGGACTGGCTGACGCAATTGTGCGTCGTCCATGGTTTGGTCACACCTGGGGTTGTGCAAGCGCAGCAATCAAAACGCGTCTTTGAACGCGCACTGATTGCAGGTTTTTGGGACACCCAACACACCACAGGGGTGGGCTACAACTTGCGCGCCATCAAGCTGGCCGCTGCGGCCGTTAGAGAACGTTTATCGCCTGAACATTGGACCCTGATTGAGCAAACTGAAAATGCTTTTTTTCAGCCGCAAGAAAACGATGCACCTGTGGCCAGCAGTGTTTGGGCACAACAATTGTTGGCACGCACCAGCCAATTGATGGCAGCGCTTACGGGCGCTCAGACCGATCGCATGACCCGCGACGATGGATGGCGACTGTTGTCCATTGGCCGACACATTGAACGTCTGGATTTTTTGGCACACGCACTGGCCACGGCCATTCAAACCAAATGCCTGCAGAGTCAGGCTGGCTTTGATGCTGTATTGGCTTTGTTTGACAGCACCATTTCATTTCATGCGCAGTATCAGCAAAGCCGAACCTTGGGTGCCTTGTTAGAACTGCTTTTAACGCACACCGACAACCCGCGTGCATTGGGTTGGGTGGCACAAACATTGAGGGGACGCTTGGCCAGAATGGGCCACCTCGCCAACGGCGCCACTGAAGAAATATCTCACACCATCCCCAAGTTGTCTGCCCTAGATCTGGCCACCTTGTCTGCAGACGGTATCAACCCGAACCCAGAATTGCTGACATTGTTGGACCAATGTCGACAAACGGCCAGAACCGTTTCAGATCAATTGAACGGTTTGTTTTTCTCGCACAGCGATGAGTCGCATCAAAGCGTTGGAGCCAACTGAGGATTGCCCGATGAAGCTTCGCATCACGCACGAAACACATTACGACTACACCCCAATGGTGGTGACGGCGCAGCACGTGGCGCACCTTGAGCCTGTCAACACGCCTTGCCAAACCATCCTCACTCACACCTTTGGCACTCAGCCCCAAGCGCACAAAATTAGCTGTAACTTTGATGTCTTTGGTAACCAACGTTGTTACTGGTCTTTGCCTGCACCGCATCACACGCTTCATGTCAATGCGCAGACCACACTTGAAACTTATCCCTTGCTCAATCGGCATCAATCCGATTTGCAAACATTGGCAGAGACTTTAAGCTGGGAACAAGCGCAACGGGCTTATCAGTTTCAATCAGGTCAGGCCAGCGACGATGCCACCGCGTTTGTCTATGCTTCGTACCACGCGCCCGTTGATGTCGCGTTCAAACGTTACGCGCAAAGCAGTTTTACACCCAACAGACCACTCCTTGAAGCCGTGCGTGAATTGATGCAACGCATCCACACAGATTTCATGTACGAATCTTTCAGCACTGACATCAGCACGCCTGCGCTCACAGTTCTTTCTGACAAACGCGGCGTTTGCCAAGATTTTGCACATGTCATGTTGGCGTGTTTACGATGCATGGGATTGGCAGCACGTTATGTCAGCGGCTATTTGCTCACTGGACCGCCTCCCGGCCAGGCTCGCCTGATTGGCAGCGACGCGTCACATGCTTGGATTTCGCTTCGCATTCCCAATCCCGATGCTTCAATGACAACAGAATCTTGGTACGATTTCGATCCCACCAACAACCGTGCAGGCTGGTGCAGTCCCGGACCAGACTACGTGCGCTTGGCAGTAGGCCGTGACTTTGCAGACGTCTCGCCGTTGCGAGGTGTCTTACAAGGCGGTGCCAGTCACACCTTGCGGGTTCATGTCACTGTCGAGCCCCTCTAATTTTTCAAACCTTTCAAATTCATCATGTCCATTTACAAACGCCTCGAATCTCTTCAAATCACACTGCCCCCTGTTGCCACGCCAGCTGCAGCCTATGTGCCTTTTGTCAAAACTGGCAATTTGGTTTTTCTCAGTGGGCATATCTCTAAAAAAGACGGTCAAGTTTGGACCGGCCAGTTGGGCAAGAACATTGACACAGAAGAAGGCAAGTTAGCCGCACGTGCGGTGGCCATCGATTTGATGGGTACGCTGCATGCGGCAGTCGGTGACCTCAATCAAATCACCCGCATTGTCAAAGTCATGAGTTTGGTCAATTCCACGCCCGACTTTACCGAGCAACATTTGGTCACCAATGGTTGCAGCGAGTTGCTGGGTCAAGTTTTTGGCGATCTTGGGGTGCATGCTCGCAGTGCCTTCGGTGTGGCGCAGTTGCCTATGGGTGCTTGCGTCGAAATTGAGCTAATCGCTGAATTAGGCTAATTCAAGTTTTGAGAGGCCTTAACAGGCCTCTCAAACTACAGATTCATCAAATTCACCACAATGTATAGCCATGCAAGTTGAAGGAAAGCCAATGAATAAATTGTTGGCTTGAGAGGAGAAATATTGATTTTCTGTTAATTTGAGTATCTTTTATTTCATTTAATGATCAATAAGTATCAAATTATGTATACAAAAGAAGTACCATTAATTCTTAAGTAAACATTTAAACAAGGAAATCTGTCATGAAACCACTCTGCGTCAGCTTCGTTGAACAAGATCAACACTTGGCAGAACAGGTGCTGGCGCATCTGAACAGCACGGGAATGCAGGGGTTCCATTGCAAACACCCTGAAGAGTTGTCGCATCAAAACGCCCAAAGCAATTGCGATGTTGTTATTTTGGATGCTGTGACTTTAGGAGATCAAAGTCTTCCACTCGCCTCCAAACTGGCAAAGCATCCAGAACTGAGGGTCATCATGGTTGCGCCCACGGCAAGGCTTGAAGAAAGAATCGCAGCCATTGCGGCCGGCGCAGATGCATGCATTTGCAAGCCCTTCAACCCAGCCGAACTGGTGGCCATCATCCAACGCTTGGCTGCCAGAATGCCCAGAACCATCAAATCGGGGTGGACCATCGATCCTGTCCGAGCCTTGCTAACTGGCCCCGCCAACAATGCCATCGACCTCACCGCCATGGAAACCGTCTTGCTCACGCAACTGGCCATGGCCCCAGAGCAAGCCTTGCGAAGTGATGCACTTGAAAAGGCCATTTGGGGCCTTTCCGATTTCTACAACAACAAACGACTCCAAGTTTGCGTCTCACGTTTGCGCAAAAAATTAACGCATCGTCACGGCCCCGAAGAGTTGTTGGCCACCTGCTGGCGCTCAACTTATCAGTTTGTGCCGCGCATGCAATTTGCGCCCAAGCATTGATCTAACGCCAAACATCAAAAAACCAGGCACCGCGTGGGTGCCTGGTTTTTGGTACACATCTAAATTGGTTTATTCAACCCGAGAGATGTGTGTTGGTTTAAATCCCAAATCTGCGGCTTTGCCTTTGCGCCCACGAGCTGCTCGGGCGTTGTTCAGGCTGCGAATTTCCAAGGTCTCTTCGCGGTCTTTGCCGCCTCTGCCAATACCTGTTAATTTGACGCTGCGGGTGTAGGCAGCTGCGCCAGCCAAGCTGTCTTTGGCTTCCAAATCCAACAGCATCAAGCCGCGTCCGCCTTTTTCCATCAGCTTCAACTCACTGATTTCGAAAGTGAGAATTCGACCGCCCGTCGATGCGCATGCCACATGGGTGGCAGCTGGCATAGGTGCTGCACCAACCGCAGGTGTTGCATTGGAGCCAGACACGTGGGATGGCGCACACACAGACTCACCGTCACCCACGGAAATGAATGACTTGCCACCTTTTTGACGAGAAATCATGTTCTCAACGGTTGCCATAAAACCATATCCGCCGGAGCTGGCCAACAGCAATGTAGCCGTCGCCGGACCTGCAAAGAAGTGCGCCACTTGCGTACCCGCCTCTAACTCAATCAAGGTAGTGATGGGCTGACCATCACCACGCGCACCCGGCAAAGATGCCACAGGCACGGAGTAGACACGGCCACTGCCCTTTTGCGCTGTACCAAAAGCAAGCAAGGTATCGACGGTGCGGCATTCAAAGGTGCCATACAAACCATCCCCTGCTTTGAATGCAAAGCTGGCGGCATCGTGGCCATGACCTTGGCGCGCACGCACCCAGCCTTTTTGCGACACCACCACCGTGACAGGCTCGTCCACCACTTTAACTTCAGCCACAGCTTTCTTCTCTTCTTGAATGAGCGTGCGACGTGGGTCGGCAAATGTTTTGGCGTCTTGTTCAATTTCTTTGACCATCAGGCGCTTGAGCGATGCAGGATTGGCCAAAATTTCTTCAAGTTGTTTTTGCTCCGTGCGCAACTCTTTGAGTTCTTGCTCAATCTTGATGGCTTCCAAACGTGCCAATTGGCGCAAGCGGATTTCCAAGATGTCTTCAGCTTGGCGCTCACTCAGCTTGAAGCGGTCCATCAAGGCTTGCTTGGGCTCATCGCTTTGGCGAATGATGGCAATCACCTCGTCAATGTTGAGCAATACCAACTGACGGCCTTCCAAAATATGGATGCGGTCCATCACCTTGCCCAAGCGATGCTCGGAGCGGCGAACGATGGTTTGCTGACGGAACGTGATCCACTCAGAAATCATTTGGCGCAAAGACTTTTGCACCGGCTTGCCATCAATGCCGACCGAGGTCATGTTGATGGGCGACGAGGTTTCCAAACTGGTGTGCGCCAGCAATGCCGTGATCAGCTCTTGCTGTTCAATGCGGCTGGTTTTGGGTTCAAAC
>JACCDK011779854.1_pt1 | contig 14152 bp, 13 predicted proteins | sample 7445871 | NCBI WGS metagenome assembly JACCDK01 (sample SAMN15323436, study PRJNA562643) | freshwater metagenome | isolation source: river surface water | place: USA:Blue River Watershed | collected 2017-08-15 | reverse complement strand
GGATGTCTGCGGTATTAATCCCCATGAGGAGAACCATGAAAAAATTCAACAAAGTGGCAATGGTGTTGGCTTCAGCTGCCTTGGCAAGCGCCGCAGGTGCTCAATCCGTAGACAACTGGCGCAATAGTTCAGGCACTGCCTGGAAAAACGGTACAGGCGAGTACTGCTGGCGCGATGCTACTTGGACACCTGCTACAGCCGCTGCTGGTTGCGATGGTGCCATCGTTGCGCCTAAAGCAGCACCTGCACCTGCACCCGCACCCGCTCCAAGAGCAGCTGCGCCTGCTGCCGCTCCTGCACCAGCAGCCCCTGCTGCTCGCCCAGCGCCACCCCCAGCTGCAGCCACCAAAGTGACTTACGCAGCCGACACCTTCTTTGACTTTGACAAATCAGTGTTGAAAGCTGACGGCAAAGCCAAATTGGACGACTTGGCTGGCAAAGTCAAAGCAATCAACTTGGAAGTGATCATTGCTGTGGGCCACACTGACTCTGTTGGTTCTGACGCTTACAACCAAAAGTTGTCTGTCAAGCGTGCTGACGCTGTCAAAGCTTACTTGGTCACCAAAGGCATTGAGAAAAACCGCGTTTACACAGAAGGCAAGGGCGAGAAGCAACCCGTTGCTGACAACAAAACCGATGCTGGCCGTTCTAAAAACCGCCGCGTAGAGATCGAAGTTGTGGGTACACGCCCTAACTGATCAACATCCGGGTTATCTCGGTCAAGTTTTTCTTGATCTGCAAAAAGCCTCCCTCGGGAGGCTTTTTTACTTTGGGCGACAATCTAGCCTATGACCGCAAACACATCCTCCAGTTTTTCAAGCGCCAATGTAGACCCCGCAGAGTTGGCCAAATTCTCCGAACTTGCCCACCGATGGTGGGACACAGAGAGCGAATTTCGGCCTTTGCACCAAATCAATCCTTTGCGATTGAATTGGATTCAAAACTTGGTGCCCCTACAAGGCAAGAAGGTGGTGGACATTGGCTGTGGTGGCGGTATTTTGTCGGATGCCATGGCACGGCAAGGTGCACACGTCTTGGGCATCGACTTGGCGGTCAAGTCATTGAAAGTGGCCCAATTGCACGCGCTAGAAGCAGGCACACAAAATGTTCAGTACAGAGAAATCAGTGCTGAAGATTTGGCTGCAGAGCAAGCAGGGCAGTTTGATGTGGTCACCTGCATGGAAATGTTGGAGCATGTGCCAGATCCAGCCTCTGTGGTTCAAGCATGTGCCTCATTGGTCAAACCAGGTGGGTGGGTGTTTTTCTCCACTCTCAATCGCAATCCCAAGTCATTTCTGTTTGCCATCGTAGGCGCAGAATATGTGCTCAACCTGTTGCCCAAGGGCACCCATGAGTATGCGCGCATGATCAAACCCAGTGAACTGTCCGACTGGGTTCGCGCGCATGGCTTAGATGTGTTGCACATGAAGGGCATGGGTTACAACCCCTTCACAAAACACTATTCTTTGGGTTCAGACACCGATGTGAACTATTTGATGGCCACACAAAAGCCAATCGACAAAACAGTGTGAGAAAAAAGCCATCATGAAGTTCGAAAATGTCCAAGCTGTCCTCTTTGACCTAGACGGCACGCTCATCGACAGTGCGCCCGACTTGGGTGCCGCTGCCGACAAAATGCGCATCGATCGAGGCATGAGCTCATTGCCTTTGTCTCACTACAGGCCAATGGCGGGTGCAGGGGCTCGAGGCATGATTGGCTTGGCTTTTGGCTTCACGCCCGAGCATCCAGATTACGAAGCCATGAAAGAAGAGTTCTTTCAAAACTACGAAGCCTGCATGACGCAACGCACGTTTGCTTTTGAAGGTGTGGCCGCGCTCATTGAAGCCTTGGTGGCAAAGCAAATTCCATGGGGCGTTGTGACCAACAAATCCAAGCGCTTCACAGAGCCTTTGACGCAAGGCATGCCCCTGTTTTCAAGCGCAGCCGTTGTGATCAGTGGCGATACGACACCTCACGCCAAACCGCATCCAGCGCCATTGCTAGAGGCGGCCAAGCGCTTGAACATCGATCCTGCACGGTGTGTTTATGTGGGCGATGATGAGCGCGATATTGTGGCGGGTCATGCTGCTTCCATGACCACAGTTGCTGCCACGTATGGCTATTTGGGCAGCAAGGCAGATATTCGAAGTTGGCAAGCGCACGCGCAGATTGATGCACCCCTGCAATTGTTGAATTTGCTCGCCGTTTGATCTGCTTGCTGTCGACAAGCTTGCGCGTCCTTTAACCAACATGACGGTTGCTCAGATTCAAGCCATTCGCGATCGCCTTCGACGCTTGGGGGCTAGGCCTGCGCATGAACAGCGTATCTTGAGGTTGTGGGCTCAGGCCAAGCCGCAAGACAGCGGACGACGTCCTTTAGAAAGCTTCATGCCAACCGCGCTGCGCAATGATCTGGCGCAATTGAGCGCAGACTTAGGCGGCTTGCTGAACCTCCAATCGGAACACCCTGCCGAAGACGGTTCCGTCAGGTGGCTGTTGGCATTACAAGACGGTCAAACAGTGGAGACCGTTGGCTTGCCGCGAGATGGTTTGTGTGTGTCGTCTCAAGTCGGTTGCGCAGTTGGTTGTGTGTTTTGTATGACAGGTCGTGATGGCCTGATTCGGCAAGTCGGTAGCGCAGAAATTGTGGCGCAAGTTGCCTTTGCACGATTGTATCGGCCGGTGAAAAAAGTGGTCTTCATGGGCATGGGCGAGCCCGCCCATAACTTGGACAACGTGATGGAAGCCATCGAGTTGCTGGGCACAGTGGGCAACATTGCACACAAGTCATTGGTTTTCTCAACCGTGGGCGATCACCGTGCCTTTGAGCGTTTGCCCACTGGTCTGGTCAAACCAGCATTGGCCGTGTCCTTGCACACCACGCGCGCCGACTTGCGTGCCCAGTTGTTGCCCCGTGCACCCAAGATGTCGCCAGAAGAGTTGGTTGATGCTGCCGAGGTCTACGCGCGTCAAACCGGCTACCCCATTCAGTACCAATGGACCTTGCTTGCGGGCTTGAACGACTCTGAGGAAGAGGTGGAAGGCATCGTGCGCTTACTCAAAGGCAAGTACGCCTTGATGAACATGATTCCTTACAACGCCGTTGACGATTTGCCTTTTAAGCGCCCCACTTGGGAACGTGCTGCAGAAATTGCGCGCACCCTGCACAAGCGCGGCATCTTGACCAAGCTCAGAAATTCAGCAGGTCAAGATGTGGAAGGTGGCTGTGGGCAGCTTCGCGCAAGGGCCCTCAAATTAAACACCAATGGCACTTCTGACAGCGTGCAAGAGGCCCCGCTTCATTTTGTCAAAGCAAAGCCTGCAACCGTTTTGTAGTTGTCTGAAATTTGACGCAACTCGTCTTGCGTGATGAGATCGTCGATGTGCCTGAAAGGCTTGCCACCACTCAGCTCATGTGCTTTCATGATGATGAAGTCGGGTGGCACATTGCGATTGGTTTCAACCACTTTGGCAGTGGGTGCCAAACGCAAACTTTCATAAGCCTTGAGTGCCTCTTGCGGGTCTGCGTGTTGGCTCAATTGTTCTGCCAATGTTCTGGCATCTATCAAAGCCTGTGCGGAACCATTAGAGCCGCGTGGGTACATGGGGTGTGCCGCATCGCCCATCAAAGTCACTCTGCCTTGTGTCCAAAATGGCAACGCGTCTTTGTCCACCATGGGGTACTCAAAGACTTTTTCTGATTTCAGAATCAGCTCGGGCACATTCAAAAAATCAAATTGCCAGTCTTTGTAGATGTCGGCGCACACAGCTGGATCGCCAGGGCGGTTCCAGTCGTTCATCACGGCATTGGGTTTTTGCAGTTCAGCCACCCAATTGATGAGTTGGTTGCCTTTGCCATCGACGTTGTCAATGATGGGATAGATCACCATCTTGCCAACCTCGACCGTGCCAATTCGCAAATAACTTTTGCCCGTCAGAATGGGCGGGTGAACTGTGACACCGCGCCAGGTGTTGATGCCCGCAAAGCACAGCTGATCTTGCGGATGCATTTGTTTTCTTATGACTGAATTTACGCCATCACATGCCACAGCAATTTGTGCTGTGTGCACTTCTTTGCTTTGCGTATGCGTGTTGAGAAACTCGAGTTGCACACCGTGCGGGTCTTGTGTGAATCCGGCGCACCGCATGCCAGTGTGAACTTTGTGAGCACCCAAACGGCTGACCGCTGCATCAAACAGAATTTTGTGTAACTTGCCGCGGTGAATGCCAATTTCGGGCAAGGTGTAACCCGCATGACGACCGCGTGCTTCTTTGTAAACATACTGCCCATGTTGCGTATAGAAAACACTCTCAAGATTTTCGATGCCGGCTGCTTCTAGAGCCTCTTGAACGCCAAGTGCAGCGAGCTCGCGCATGCCGTGAGGCAACAAGGTGATGCCCACCCCAATTTCTTTGACCTCAGGCACGCTTTCAAAAACATCACAGTCGATGCCTCGTTGGTGCAAGCCCAAAGCAAAGCTCAAGCCCGCAATGCCACCGCCCACAATTGCGATGTTCATGCTCATTCCCCTTTGATGTTTTGCGCTTTGATGAGATCGGCCCAGCGTGTCGCGTCTCGCTCGACCAACTTGCCAAACTCTTCAGGTGTACTGCTGCTGGGGTCCATGCCTTGGGGTTGAAAGGCCTTTTGAATTTCTTCACTGGCCAAGATGGTTTTGATTTCTTTGTTCAGTGCCTGAACAATTTCGGGGGGCGTATTTTTAGGTGCAAAAATACCGTACCACATGTCTACATTGACCTTGCCAGCCTTGGCCTCGGTGAGGGTGGGCACACTGGGCAACAACGGGTGCCGCTGATCACTGCCTATGCCAAGGGCCACCAATTTACCCGCCTTGATTTGTGGCAAAGCCACGTGGATGGGCAAGAACATGGCATCGACCTGGCCACCCAATAAATCAGAGACTGCGGGTGCTGTGCCGCGGTAAGGAATGTGCGTTAGAAAAACGCCAGCCGTATTTTTAAACAGCTCCATGGACAGGTGATGGGGGGTGCCAACACCCGGTGAAGCGTAATTGAAACGACCCGGGTTGGTCTTGGCTGCTGCAACCAGGTCGGCAGCCGTTTTGAAATTGGTTTTTGGATGCGTCACCAACAGCAATTGGCCCCAGCTGGTCAAAATCACTGGGGCAAGGTCTTTGACGGGGTCGAAGCTGAGCCCGGCATAAAGACTTCTGTTCATGACCAAGGTGTTGACGCTGACCAATAAAGTTTGACCATCGGGCGCAGCACGCACCACAGCTTCTGTGCCAATGTTGCCAGAAGCGCCTACTCTGTTTTCGACAACAACAGGTTTGCCAAGTCGTTGGGCCAGTCGAGGGCCAACGGTTCGTGCAATGAGGTCAATGCCCGTGCCGGGTGTGAATGGCACAATCAATTTGATGGGCGCTTGGGTCTGAGTCAAAGCGCTGGCGGGCGTGGTTTGTGAAATGGCATTGGTACTTGCCATTGCGCAAGCAAGCAAGCCCCATGTGAGTTGGCGATTCAGTGAGCGACGGTTCATGGCTTGTTTACTTTGATTTAGGAAAAATACCACTCGACAAGGCTGTGCCAAAGACAACAACCATGCCTAACAATATCATGCTCCATGTGACGGACTCGTTCAAAAAAGTCACAGCATAAATCAGGGCGAATACAGGGATTAAGAAGGTCACCGTCAGTGCTTTGGCAGGGCCAGCAAGGTTGACGATTCGAAAGTAAAGGATGTACGCAATGCCCGTGCACGCCACGCCCAGAATAAAGAGGGAAGTCCAAGCTTTAGGGCTGGGCATGACCTCTGGCAAGGTCCACAATGCGGGCAAGGTCAGCGCCAAAGTGGCGCCCAGTTGGCTGCCTGTGGCCGATACCAACGGCGGTAAATTGGACATGTACTTTTTGGTGAAGCTGCCAGAAACGGCATAGCAAAGGGTGGCCAACAAGCATGCGGCGATGGCTGTGTATTGCCCCCAAGCACTGATGTCTGGATTGGCAGCGCTGTGATAACTCGTTTGGTTGTTGGCCAATAAGGCAACACCCAAGAACCCAATGATCAGACCCGCAATGCGCCACCGGTTTAACCGATCGCCAAGCCAGACCCAAGCAACCACAGCGGCAAACAAGGGAACTGCTGCATTCAAAATCGCAGACAGTCCTGTTGAAATGTGCAAGATGGCATAGGCAAAAAGTGCGAAGGGCAGTGCAGAGTTGAAAGCGCCGAAGCCGAGGACCAGTTTCCAGTTTTCTTTGAAAATTTGCCAATGACCTTTGCGCAACATCAAGGGCCCCAAAAACAAGGTGGCCACAAACACACGTCCCCAAGCAGTTAGCAAGGGTCCAAATTCGAAGGCGCCCATGCGCATGAACAAAAATGAAGAGCCCCACAAAGCGGCAAGTATCAAGTAATCAACTCGCCAATCAGGCGAGTTGCTTGGCGTTGAATTCATCGGTTCGCAGCGTTCAATGTGGCGGGGGTGATTGCATTTTCAAGCAGCAGCAAAGCCTGCTTGCGCCACACACCACCCGCATAACCCGTTAGTTGACCTTGGCCGCCTAGCACCCGGTGACATGGAATCAAGATGCTGATGGGGTTGCGACCTATGGCCGTGCCAACTGCTCTAACCGCATGGGGCTTGCCAATGGCGGCTGCCAATTGGCCATAGGTACAAGTGGCGCCTTGGGGAATGCTAAGCAGGGCCTGCCATACGGCTTGTTGAAAAGCGGTACCGCCACTCAGGTCAAGCGGAATGTCCTTGAGCCAATGGCGTGCAGATTGTTTGGCCTCTAATTTTGAATGCCAGTACGCATTGAGCAGGGTCTCGGCTTTGACCAAAATGGCATGCTTCTCGTTTGTTTGCCATAGGCTGGTGTCGGGGTGATGTTTTTGACCTTCGAACCACGCCCCATTAAGGCCCGAAGGACTGGTGGCAAGCGTGATCTGGCCCCATGGGCTTTGGACGTGTTTGAAGCAAGTTTGTGGGTGAAATTGCATCGAGCGATCCTACCCGATTTCAGGTGGATCCACCTACAATAGACGCTTGTTAGCGTTCCCTTTTGAGGTCTACTTTATGCAAGTCACGGCATCGATTTTCAAGGCTTACGACATTCGCGGAACTTTCCCCCGTACCTTGGATGAAAGCCTGGCAGAAGGCTTGGGCCGTGCTTTTGGCACCTTGGCATTGAAAGAGGGCCGCCAAACAGTGGCAGTAGGTCGCGATGGCCGCCTCAGTGGCCCTGCATTGTCAGGCGCCCTCATGCGCGGTTTGGTGTCTGTTGGTATCAAAGTCATTGATGTAGGCTTGACGACCACGCCACAACTTTATTTTGCAGCGCACACCCTTTGTGACAGCGGCATACAAGTCACGGGCAGCCATAACCCAAAAGATGACAATGGTTTCAAGATGGTGCTGGGTGGACGTGCCATTTATGGCGATGAGATTCAAACCTTGCGCCAAATGATCGAAGTCGAGTCTTGGACCTTGGCGGGTCATGGCAGTTTCCAATCCCACGACATCATGCCTGCTTACACTCAAAGAATTGTCAGCGGCATTCAACTCAGCCGCCCCCTGAAAATTGTGGTCGATTCTGGCAACGGCATTGCAGGCGCCAGTGCGCCAGGCATCTTTCGCGCACTGGGATGCGAAGTGATTGAATTGTTCAGCGAAGTGGATGGCAATTTTCCCAATCACCACCCAGACCCCAGCAAACCCGAAAATTTAATAGACCTCATTGCCGCATTGCAAAGTACAGGCGCCGAATTGGGATTGGCCTTTGATGGCGATGGTGATCGATTGGGCATCGTGACACAAGACGGCGAAACCATTTATCCCGATCGCCAAATGCAATTGTTTGCGCAAGATGTGCTGAGCCGTGTGCCGAATGGCACCATCTTGTTTGATGTGAAGTGCTCACAACGCTTGGCGCCAGCCATTCGTGAAGCGGGCGGCCAAGCCCTGATGTACAAAACCGGCCACTCATTGATCAAGGCCAAGATGAAAGAGATTGAAGCCGCTGGCGGGCAAGCACCTTTGGGCGGTGAAATGAGTGGGCATATTTTCTTCAAAGAGCGCTGGTATGGCTTTGACGATGGCACCTATGCAGGTTGTCGCTTGCTCGAAATTGTCAGCCGCAGCCCCGATGCCAATGTCGTCCTCAAATCTTTGCCCACCAGCTTCAGTACGCCTGAGTTGAATGTGGCTTGCCAAGAAGGCGAGCCGCATCAAATCACGGCGCAATTGTTAAGCATGGCCTCTCAGCACTTCACTGCGCCCGCCGAAATTTCTAGCATCGATGGTTTGCGCGTCGATTGGCCCGACGGCTTTGGTCTTATTCGTGCTTCCAACACCACGCCTGTACTGGTCTTGCGATTTGAAGGCCATACCCAAGCTGCGCTAGATCGAATTCAACACGCCATGTTGGCCGTGCTTCGCACCGTCAAGCCCAATGCCAGTTTGCAAAGTGCAGCGCACTGAGTGGTCAGTGGTTTATCACCCAAAGAAGCTGTGAAAACCGCCTTGTCACTTTGGGTCTATAGCACCCTGATGCATTGGGCCAAGCCATTGCTGCGCCGCAAGTTGCAGCGCAGAGCCAAGGCCGAACCGCTTTATGGCCAATGTGTGGAAGAGCGCTTTGGTTACTACACCTCGGCTTCTCGTGGCCAGTGGGTTTGGGTGCATGCTGTTTCTTTAGGTGAAACGCGAACAGCTGGTATTTTGATCAAAGGTTTGCGTGCGCAATTTCCAGGCTTCAAATTGCTCTTAACGCATGGCACCGCCACAGGCCGAGAAGAAGGCCAAAAGTTGTTGCAAGCGGGCGATGTTCAAGTGTGGCAGCCGTGGGACTCACCCGATGTTGTGACAAGATTCTTTGAGGCCTTTCAGCCCAGCGTTGGGTTGGTATTGGAAACCGAAGTTTGGCCCAACTGGGTGCGCTGTGCACAGCAGTTCAAGATTCCCTTGGTGTTGGTTAATGCGCGTTTTAGCCAGAAGTCGCTGCGTCAAGCGTTGCGTTGGCCGTCGTTGATGCAACCTGCTTATGCTGGCTTGCGTGCTGTGTTGGCGCAAACAAAAGACGATGCAGACAGGCTTCAAACATTGGGTGCTCGCATTGAGGCCATTACAGGCAATTTGAAATTTGATGCCACACCCGATGCAGCGCAGGTAAGTTTGGGTCAAGCGTGGCGCGAACACTTGGCCAGACCCGTGCTGATGCTTGCCAGTTCGCGTGAGGGGGAAGAGCTTTCCTGGTTGTCTGCATGGCAAAGCTATTTAAAGGCAGACCCTTCCTCTTCTGTTCAGTGGTTGATCGTGCCCCGTCATCCGCAAAGGGTGAACGAAGTAGCGCAACTGTTAGTGTCACAAGGCTTTGAAGTGTCTAGGCGGTCTTCATGGCGCTTGCAATCTGACATCTTGACGTCTACTCCCTCCGGCAAACCGGTTATTTTATTGGGTGACAGCTTGGGCGAAATGGCCTTGTACTACAGCTTCGCAGACGTGGCTTTGCTGGGTGGCAGTTTTGAGCCTTTGGGAGGACAGAATTTGATCGAGGCTGCAGCCTGCGCTTGCCCGATTGTGATGGGGCCACACACATTTAATTTTGCGGAGGCTTCTCAGTCCGCACAGGCTGCAGGCGCAGCAATGCGAGCTGAGAACATGGCATTGGCTTTAGAGATGGCAGTGGCTTTGGCGCAAGATGCTCAGTTGCTTAAGACGCAGTCAGACAACGCCAAGAAGTTTGCCAGTGCGCACGGCGGCGCAACCCTGCGCACCACCGAGGCGGTGCGCGAATGGATTACGGATTCAACAGTGCGTTGATGGCTGCTAAGTCGGCCTCGGTCAAAGAGCCTACGGCTTGACGCAGTTTCAGCTGACCTAACAAGACGTCGTAGCGAGCTTTGGCCAAATCACGTTTGGTTTGAAACAATTGGCTTTGGCTGTTAAGCACATCGATGTTGATGCGAACACCCACTTGATAACCTAATTTGTTGGCATCCAAAGCGCTTTGGCTAGAAGCCTCGGCGGCCTGCAAAGCATTGACTTGTCCCAAGCCTGACTGCAAACCGAAGAATGCTGAGCGAGTGGCCTGTGCCACAGCACGTTCAGCGGCTTCCAAATCGGACCTGGCTTTGTCTTCCAAGGCGATGGTTTCCTTGATGCGATTTTGTGTGGCAAAGCCTGCGAACAAGGGCATGTTGAAAGACAAACTCATGCTGGTGGCATTTGTATCGACTTGGGATGAATTGATACCTTTGCCGTTTTTGTAACGCGTGGGTGTATAGCCTGCAACCAAATCCAAGGTTGGTTTATGACCAGCCTCTGCCTTGGTTGTTTCGAGTTTGGCGATGTCTAATGCGGCGCGACTTTGAAGCACACTGGGGTTGAGCTCAGACGACTGTTGAACCCACTGATCCAGACTTTGACTGTCAGGTCCAGACAGCTTGGCTTTGCTAGAAAGAGACTTGGGTTCAATGTTGTTCAAACCGACCAACTGATTCAAGGCCAAGCGTTTGATGCGCAAGTCATTGTCGGCAGCAATTTCTTGCGCCAAGACCAAGTCATAGCGCGCTTGGGCTTCGCGTGTGTCTGTGATGGTGGAGGTGCCCACTTCAAAGTTACGCTTGGCCGCAGCGAGTTGTTCAGCCACAGCTGTTTTTTGTGCCTTGACAAAGTCAAGACTTTCGCGCGAGACCAAAACATCAAAGTAAGCTTGGCTGAGTCTCACCATCAAATCTTGTTCAGCGGCTTTAAGCTGAATGCTGGCCAAGGCCAGCTGTCGCATGCCTTGCTGGTAGCTGGCAGCATTGGCGGGGCGGTACAGGGGGTGTGAAGCGCTCAGCGTTGCAGCTTTGCTTTGTGAAGCGACAGATTGATTTGCCGCAAGCAGTTCGACATCGGTTTTGTTGACGTTGGCAGACAAACCAACGGTGGGCATTAACAAGGCTTTTGCCTGTTCACCCTTGGCCAAGTTGGCGGTGTATTGGGACTGTGCCGCTTTGTAAGTTGCATCGTAGTTGCGAGCTGTTTCAAACAAGGACATCAAGCTTTGTGCTTGCACAGATCCGGCGAAAGCAGCAGAGATGGCCAACGTGATGGGAAGAAAGCGCAAATTCATTGAAGTCTTTCGTGGCAAAAGCCAGAGTTAGATGGAAATTGAAATCTATACATCTCAATAGACAGGAACACTTGCGTCCACTTGGTTAGACCAAGCATGGATGCCGCCACTGATGTTGGTGATATTGGCAAAACCTTGGTGTTCCATGAAGGCCGCTACTTGCATGCTTCGGCCGCCGTGGTGGCACAAGCAAGCAATGGGACGGCTTTTGTCCAATTCAAGCAAACGTGCAGGCACTGTTTGCATGGGCATGATCATGACCTCGCAACCCTCTGGTGCAATGCTGGCCAACTCGCATTCCCATGTTTCGCGAACGTCCAAAATCAAAGGCTGGCCTTGCGCCAAGGCTTGTTGTCGCCATTCGTTGAATTGAGCGGGGCTGATTTGTTGCATGTGTGAGGCTTAAAGAGGGGGGGCGAACGTTTGTCTAAAAGATGCTTAGAACGAAAAACGGTTGTGCTCTGGGAAGCCGAGTAAACGCGGGGCCAGCGTATCCCAAGGCTCAGACGTTTGCCATTGTTGGTCACCTGTGCGGGTGATGACGCTGGCGCGCATGACAGGGTCTTCGCCCACCACAGCCAACAAGCGGCCACCCGTTTTAAGTTGATTCAGCAAGACTTGCGGTACTTCGGGCACAGAACCGCTTAAAAAGATCACATCGAATGGGCCATCTGCGGCCGCGCCTTGGCTGCCATCGGCCTGGCGAACTTCCACATTGGTGATGCCAGCAGTTTGCAGGTTGGCACGTGCTTGTTGGGCCAAGCCTGCATCAATTTCCAAGGTGAGCACGCTCGCTGCTTGGTTGGCAACCAAAGCGGCCATGTAACCAGAGCCTGTGCCAATTTCTAAAACTTTGTCGGTGGCTTGAATGGCAGCGTCTTGTAAAAAACGGGCTTCAACGCGAGGTGCCAACATGACCTGGCCTTCTGTGCCATGAGCTTGCAGAGGAACTTCCATGTCAACAAAGGCCAATGCCTTGTGTGCCATGGGCACAAAGTTTTCACGTTTAACCACTGACAACAGCGACAAGACCTGTCCGTCTAAGACGTCCCAAGGACGAATTTGCTGTTCGATCATGTTGAAACGGGCGAGGTCGTTGTTCATTCTTACTCCAGGGGGTATCTAATTCTAACTATTGCCATTTTAGCTTCTAGCGAGGGCTAGGGCGTTGTTTTTTGCTTGCCTGACCAAAGCCGCTTTAAAAATTCGCTTAAATCGTCCATGTAGCAATAAACCACGGGCACCACCACCAAGGTGAGAACGGAGGATGTGATCACGCCGCCAATGACGGCTTGTCCCATGGGCGAGCGTTGCTCAGAGCCCTCGGTGATGGCAAATGCAAGGGGAATCATGCCAAAAATCATGGCCAAAGTTGTCATCAAAATAGGGCGCAGTCTCACTTTGGCGGCCATTAGCAGGGCGTCTGTTCGGTTAAGGCCCGGGACAGGCTCACCGCTGTCGGAAACGCCACCTTCTCGCGCCCTGATTGCAAAATCGACCAACAAAATGGCGTTTTTGGTGACCAAGCCCATCAGCATCACCACCCCAATCACTGAGAACATAGAAAGTGCAGAGCGAAAAGCCATGAGCGCCAAGACCACGCCAATCAGGGTCAGGGGCAGGGCCGTCATCAGAGCCAAAGGTTGCAAGAAGCTTTTAAATTGACTGGCCAAGATCATGTAAATGAAAATGATGGCCATGATGAGGGCTGTGGTGGCGTACTGGAATGACTCGTTCATGCTCTTGGTGGAGCCCCCAAATTGGTAACGGTAGCCAGGCGGCCAAGAGACTGAATCCAAAATTTTGCGAATGTCAGCTGAAATTTCGCCAGCAGACCGACTGGACGCGTTGGCGTTGATGGACACCTCACGCATCAAATCGCGGCGATTGATTTGATTGGAGCCTGTTGTTTCTTGCACCTTTGCAATTTGGCCAAGCCTGACAATGCGCGACTGGCCATCAGGGCTTGTAACATTGAAGGGTAAACGCTCTAGGTCTTGCGGGCTGTTGCGATATTCGGGTGCTAGGCGCACATTGACATCGTAGGTTTGGTCGTCGGGTGCGCGCCAATTGCCAACCGTTTGACCGGCAATCAAAGTTCGAAGGCCATTGGACAAATTGGCTGCTCCCCAACCGAGGTCTGACGCAGATTCGCGCATCACTTGAATGGCAATGGAGGGCTTGTTGGCTTTGACGCTGCTGTCCAAATCGACCAAGCCTGGAATGGCCCGAAATTGATCCATGAGCTTGAGTGTCAGTCTTTCAAGCTCTCGTTGGTCTGGCCCTTGCAGCGAAAATTCAATTTGCTTGTTGCCGCCCACAGAATCTAGCGTGCCCACATGCGTCACGGTGATGCCGGCCACCTGCGTTAGTCTTTGCCGAAGCAACTTGGCAATGTCTTCTACACTTCGCTGTCTCAACTTGCGGTCGACCAGTCGAATGTAAATGCTGGCGTTGTTCTTACCTTGTGCATTGGGTGTGTTCATGCCGGTGAGGGTGTACTGAACTTCAGGAAACTCGCGCACGATGGCTTCGACTTGCTTGGCCTTGAGGGCTGTACTTTCAAGGGATGTGCCCACGGGCGTTTGAAAGTTCAAGGTGGTTTCGGAGTAGTCACCTTTGGGCACAAACTCGGTGCCCAACAAAGGAACCATCAACACACTGGCCACAAAAATACCGACAGCCATTGCCAAGGTACTTCGCTTGTGGACCAAGGCCCAAGACAACATGTCTTGGTAACGATCAGCCATGCGATCTGTTTGAATTTCAAACCAATGGGTGACGCGGCCAATGCTGCGGTCATACAAACTGGGTGGGCCTCTGGGGGCATCACCTGTGTGGATGCTGGGGTCATGCCAAACGCTAGACAGCATGGGGTCTAGTGTGAAGCTGACAAACATCGCGATGAGGACTGTTGCCACGATGGTGATGCCAAACTCGTGGAAGAACTTGCCAATGATGCCGTCCATAAAGCCAATCGGCAAAAAAACCGCCACGATGGACAGCGTCGTGGCCAGCACGGCCAAGCCAATTTCTCGGGTGCCAATG
>JACCDK011251844.1_pt1 | contig 14152 bp, 20 predicted proteins | sample 7445871 | NCBI WGS metagenome assembly JACCDK01 (sample SAMN15323436, study PRJNA562643) | freshwater metagenome | isolation source: river surface water | place: USA:Blue River Watershed | collected 2017-08-15 | reverse complement strand
CGAAATTCTGATATGATTATGGAAGAAAACAGAAAGAATGTTTTAAATAACTTAATGCCTTGTATTCCTTGTAATAAAGGTGAATTGATAAATGAGAAAAATCCGGAACTTGAGAATATGTATGGAGTTTATTGTGATGGTGTTAGTTGTTATAATGGATATACAAATGAGAAAGGATTAGGCTCTACTAAAATATTTTAATATAATAGAGATAATGGAGATAATCACAATTACCGATGATAAAATAGATTGTCGTGTTTTCAGAGAGGATATCTATATGATTGTTAAGGGATATTTAAAAAATCCTTCGATGTATAGCAAGAAAGTTATCATTGCTCCAAATCCACCCGATACTCGGATGTCATATTCTGGAACTGCTTTGCCTTTTCCTTGTGAGGAAATCGCATTTGAAAAAACAAAGAATTATTATGAAATTGGAAATAATGGAGTTATCGATATTAAATTTATGTTTCCTAATTCTTATTATGAACCAGAGGGACGTAAAAAGATTGTTTCTCCTTTGTTATTAATCCTTGATGAGAATCGACATTTATATGAAACCAAGGATATGTGCCCATTAAAAACCTTAAGAGATAGAGTGAGAGGTAATCCCAGTTTTTATGCTCTTAAAGAGGTTATTTTACCTGTGGCGGACGCTGAAGATACTATGAGAAATTATAGTGTCGCAAAGGCCAAATATAATATCGCCTAATTACTTATTTTTTTGATAGAATTTTATTGAGACGTCGCAACTCGTGTGCGATGGAGCCCAAATGTGTTGAAACATTAGTGCCCTCCTCGTCTACAAGAAAATTCTTGAGTAGCTCAAATTGAATGATGGACGGGTCAAACTCATCATCATCCCCATCTTCCTCCTCCTCTTCTTCTTCCTCATCGTCTTCAACTTCTTCTTCCTCCTCCTCATCTTCTTCCTCGTCTTCTTCCTCCTTATCCTTAACTTCTAATTCTTCTTTCTCTGAACACACGCTATTCTTATCATCATCATTAGAGGACATATTTTTATATGCTTAGAAATATTAAATTAATTCTTATATAATTTTAAGATATAATGATTACTAAACTTTTGGGTTTTTTTCTGGGGTTTTTTATTACAATCATTTTGATAAATTATTTTAATGTAGAGAATTTAAAATTAGAAACATTCAAAAATTTAGATAAATTCACTGACACCACTCCTGCTACTACTCCTGCTACTACTACTCCTGCTACTCCTGCTACTACTACTCCTGCTACTACTCCTGCTACTACTCCTGCTACTACTACTCCTGCTACTACTACTACTCCTGCTCCTGCTCCTGCTACTACTACTCCTGCTACTACTACTCCTGCTACACCCGATGATTTAGCGAATTCAAGACTAATACCATTCAAGGATAATAAATATATGTGTATAAATACATTTGGTGATAGCATAACAACTAAAATTAAAAATAATGAAAAAAGATGGTATGAATGTGATTTAACCACTATAACTGGTATTGAAAGAAATGAGAAACATTATTTTACGTATGAAACTGATATTAACCTAATCCCGAATGATATTAATAAAAATGGGTCAATGGGTGCAAGTTTAAATGGCATTCAATTAAATGGTCCCAAAAGTTTTTATTTTGCGAATAATATAAATACAAATGAACTCACTGAATTCAGTATGATTATTTCTGCTAAAATTAAAAACATTGGTGCTCAAAATAATATCTTATTTGAAATGACCGGAAACACAGAAACCACAGATAATACAAATCTTCAATATTCCCAATCGATTATAAATATTAATCTAAAGGAGAACCCAAATAAAAATTTTGATATAATCATTACTATTGGCAATGTGGTATATAAAGGACTTATTAATGATATTGACAGAAATTCAATTATTAATAATGATTTTGTTGTTATTGGATTGGTTTATTCAGCTACCGATGTAACCTTTTATTTAAATAGACGTAAATTTACATATACTAATTCAGAAAAATTTAAGGTTAAATTAGGGTCTGCTCCTTTAATGATAAATAAAGGCGGAACTATCAATATGGATTTATACAGTTTCATTTATTATAAAACAGTTGTTCCTATGGATGAAATTAGTAAATTAACAAAACATAACTATTATTATCTATCTGGATTAGATTTTACTATAAGTGAAAGTACCAATAAATGTGCTGTAAATCAACCGCCACCAGAAATTAAAACACTCGGTGATAGATTAAAGGAATTGGAAACAAACATCATAAATATCCTTGAAAGAAAACCGGTATCGTCTCCGTTAACAACTCAAGAATCTTCAATTAAACCATTAGCATTAAATACAAATGATAATGAAATTAGGACTACTAATAAATTATTAAATTGGTTTTTTTAATTACTTCGTTTATATAATCGATATAAACATATAATTTTTAATTAAAGATAAGATGAATGATTTATTAGAATTAAATAATTATAATAAAAAACCTATAACAGGAACTGATTTATTATTTAATAAAAATAAAATAAGTAGTGAAGTAGCATCTTTATCATCGTCATCTTTATCTTCTTTATCAAGTGCCTCAAGTGAAAGAAAGCCCAAAAGTAGTAATAAGCCTCTTAAATTTGTTAAAAGAGAGGAACCTGAAGATGACGACGATGATGACGATGACGGTGATAATGAAGACGATGAAGAAGATGATGATGGTGAAGCTGAAGACGACGATGAAGAAGAAGAGGACGATGAAGATGACGATGATAGAAGTATGACTTCAAATGATAGTGAAAGTCGAATTGTGCGAAAAAAACGAGATGAAATAAGCGAAAAACGTGAAATTTTATATCAATTAAATCGTTTGGAGGCAAAGGGTTATACCATTCCAGGTAACTATAATATGAATAGTGACTTACAAGAAATGAAACAGGAATATGAAAGAATTGTTAGAGATAAGGATATAGATGCCAGTATTCGATTTCAACGAAAGATGCTTATGGCATTTGTATCAGGAACGGAATATTTAAATTCTCGTTATGACCCATTTGCCATTAAATTAGAGGGATGGTCAGACCAGGTTCACGAGAATATCACGGATTATGATGATATCTTTGAGGAACTTCACGAGAAGTATAAATCCAAAGGTAAAAAGATGGCACCAGAGTTGCGATTATTTATAAGTCTTACTGGAAGTGCTTTTATGTTTCATTTAACATCTAAGATGTTTAAGGAAAGTTCTATACCAGGGGTTGAAGAGGTTTTTAAGGCTAATCCCGAATTAATGAAACAATTTCAAAATGCTGCTGCTAAACAATTCGTATATAAAAATACAGGTATAGGTATGGATGCTCCTCCTCAACAACAGCAAAGACCTTCAAATCAGTCACAACCAAATGCAGGTGGTTTATTTGGTATGATTGGTAATTTATTTGGAGGTTTAAATAATTCACCGGCATTTAATAATAGTCCAAAGATGCCGATGATGCCTCAATCAAGAGATAAAAGTACTAATGACATTAATCATATTATAAATAATGTTCATAATAAGATTACTCCTAATTTAGATGATGATAATCGTATTGAAACCTTATCTATAAGCGATGAAGAAATAACTTCAATTATTGAAGATGCCACTGACCTTAAATTATTAAATAAATCAGTGAAAGGTAAAAATAAAAGAACTCTTAATATCTAAGTTGTTTACTTCTTAGAACGTTTGGTGCCAATTTTACGGAGCTCCTTACCAGTCTTACTTACATAAGAACTGATTTCAGACATTTCTTTTTTCAAAGCTTTCGGAACCTTGGAAAAGGAACCGATAGGGTCACGAATGGCTCCTCGAGCAATATCACTATTTTCCTCTACCGACTTAACGACGCTGAAAAGGACTGTTAAAATAGCGGTGGTAACAACACTGAGAATAAATAGGATAACGAGAAGGATAAGCTCAATAATAGAACCAATCATAATTATATCACGACGCATATCGGTGGAGCATTTACATTTTTCATCCACTAAATAACGAGTATATCTAAATACAACATATAGATAATAGATAAAGACTAATATGAATATTAAATCAACATATTTGTATAAGATAAGGAGGTTATTTCCAAAGGTTTGGCGAATAGTTGACTCAGGGACAAAGGCAGTAAGTAATAGATAGATAATTGCGAATAGAGTGAAGCCCTTAATGAAACCTACATTGGGGGTCATAGCACATTCACAACCCTTGCTTTCAAGACTCATTATATAGGAATATAAGAGGGCTAAAAGGATTATAACCAATAATGAATTTAATAATTTAATTATGTATGCTATATTCAAATTCATTTTTATTCTATTCTATTATAAATATTATTTTATTGGCGTAATAAATACTTTTCTATCTTCCGGTTTTAAATATGGGATTTTAAAATAGTTGAAAATATCTCTTTCACTTGTAATAACTGGGGCTTTCTTATCTCCAAGTCCTTTTAAACCGTGTTCGGACAGAGAAACCCCAAAAGTAGCTTTCACATAATTTCTAAAGCCTACATTAAATTCAGCGGAACCAGTGAAATATAAAAGGGAATAGTAATATTCCTTTTTAGGTGCAATTAGGATATCGACGCGTCTTGCAGGATTTCTACCTATTTTACAAATACCCATAAATTTATGTTTACCCAATGCCAATACCTCAATTACATAACCAATTTCCTTTAAGTTATTTACAAATGAAAGTAGGTCGAAGTTTTTATTTTCCATCATTAGGATGTCTATATCACCCATCGAGGTTCCTTTTCTTCGATAAGACCCGACAAATTCATATATAAACCCCTTTGATTTAAGGTCAATTTCAAGTTTTTCCTTATGTTTCTCAAATTCATTCAACGGAATTCTTTTACTTAAATCTTCGTAATAAATAAGACCTATTCTTTGTTTATCATTTAAAAGATGTTGATTTTTCTTTAATAATACCATAGATGTTATTCCCTGTGAAATTAGTTCATTTGCTTTTTTATAACCAATACCATATACATCTTTTAATTCTTCTTTAAATTTATAAATATCATCTTTGATTATATTTTTCTCTATATATTTAATTTTATTTGTTTCAATCAGTTCCTTTACCTTTTCTAAAATCTTTTCACCTACCTTAATATTGGCTTTAAAGTCCTCCAACGAGGTTATTGGTTTTTGATACGCATATAATTGAGTTAGGACATTTGAATAAGCTTTTACTCGATAATAATCATTTTGTTGTATTAAATAATTCTTAATTTCGGTAAGATTAGTAATAATGGCCTTCTTATAATCAACTACTTGAGTCATTAACAACTTTTTCCCTATAGCTCCTGTTTTCGATACACATCGATTGGTTTTAGGATTAAGTATTTGATGACTCGAACATTGCTTTTGAATATTCATTCTATTTATCAAACAGAATATTTATCAACCACCTTCATTATTTTAAATTTAGTCGAATAATCCAAAATAGATAAATCATAATCTTTTATTTTTTTAATTATCTTCTTATTATTTACAACATCGAGAATTAACAAGATTTCATCTAAAAGAAATTCAGTGATATGTTTATATTGATTATCATCGATGTAATTATCCACTGCCACAATGATATCATTTAAAATTAAACTCAGGAACTCCTCTCTGTCCAACTTCTTATTTATATTAATCAATGCCTTCAAAATTGATATGGATTGCTTTTTTACTTTTACAAATTTACAATAATTATCGTAATTATCATTATGATAAAGCTTTTTATTATCAATTATAAATTCCTCGGCAGGTAACCATTGCTTATTATTTAAATAAGAATTACAATAATTGGTTACGTGATAATCAATATAATTCTCAGGAAATAAATAAAGAACATCAATATAAATATTATTAGAAGAAACCTTAATGAAATTTATTAAGATATCAAATAAGGAATTAAGTTTAGTCTCATCTAATACCTTGATAAATAATGAGATTTTATTGTAAATCGTTTCTTTGTTTATATCAGTGAGTTTATTAAGAAAAGAGGTAAATTCCTTCTTATATTTAACTTCGTCATTTAGGTCAATTAATAAAACAAATGGACGTGTTCTATTATTCGAATTAACTTTCGTGGTTTTCTTTTGAGCAGCCATAATCTTCTTTTTCTCCCATAAACTCTTAGCATCATAATTTGAAACAAAACAATTATAATTATTTATTAAATCCCTGGCTTTTTTTACCAATCCTTCATTATTAAAATCTTTATGATTTTCATAAACTTCCTTAAATACAGATAAAGGTATTTTTATTATTCCTAAATCAAAATTATTATCCATAATAATAAACAATCATTATAATTCTTTAATTCAATTATAAAAAAAATAATTAAAAAAGAGATTTGACGATTGTTTGTGAAATTCTGGGTGAAACTGAACTCCTACATTTCCATATCTATCATAAGCCATATAAATCATATTTCTATATTTAACAGCTATTTTCCAATTCTTTGGCAACTTAACAATAAAATCGTGATGGTTAAATCTGTAATTCGTTTTTTTTACTTTAAAAGGTCTGTTAATTCGAAATGATAAATCATATCTATGATTTTTAAATGATTTGATATTTTTCAACGATGAATAATAATATATCATATATTGATATCCGTAACAAATCCCCAGAATCTTAATTTTAGAGGTAAATACCTCATCAGGTACAATTCCTTTATTCGTCTTTTTAATGCGAAAATCTGAACCTGATAGGATAATTCTATCAACATTTCCTTTTTTTATTTCATTAATAATTCCTTTCTTATCTTGCCAGTTTTTAATGACCAATTTTGCTTTATGTTTGAAAATTCTAATGAAATTTAATTTTTTCTTTTTGAATTTCTCTGGTGTGGAATAAAGATTGATTAACAAAACTTTCATTTATCTAATATCTCTTATAAAAAAGTTTTATCAAAACTAAAAACTTTTCATAATCATTCTTATTAAGTCTTCGTATTATCATTTATAATAATTAATAATAAGAAACCTTTAGATATTATTATGAATAAAAAAATAAGTGCTATAGATAAGAGTTATTGTTGAATTTCTTTTTCCAAAATCCTTTCGATTAATTGAGCTTTGGTTCCATCTGTAGGTAAATCCAGTTGGTCACATTTTTCCTTAAGTTTATCCAAATTCCATTTTAAAAGTTTCTTTTTATTTAGGTTATTTGAGCTTATTACAGATTCCTTATCATCATTTATAACCTCCTTCTTTAAATCAAAAATGACCTCTTCTTCTTTTACAGGTTGTTCTTCCATTTTATCTATATCAATGATATCAATCTTATCATTAAAAATTTCATTCATAATCATCTCACTCATATCAATCTCTTGAGAAGTGGGAGGATAGATGACATTGGAATGAGTTGTCGGTTGATTATTTACTGAACTCATTCCATATTCAACTTCAATCTTATTAATTCTATCATTGAGGATATAAATATCATTTTCTAATATAAAAATCTTATAAACTACGTACATTACAATCATTATTGTAAATAAAGCAAATAGGTAATAAAGGAAATTACTATAAATCATATCTTAAATTTTCATTACATAATTTGTTTTTAATTTCAATCGCACTATTTATAATCTCATCATTAAATTTTTGTTTTTTTAATAATTCAATAGCTATGGTTTGTTTTGACGCTCCTTTTCTAATTTTATAGTCAAATTTATATCCATTACTATCCTCAATAGCGTTCACGCTTAAATTTATAAATCGATTGTTATCACCCAATGATATTAGATTATGGAAATGAGTTGTTATTATAGTTGTGATTCCTTCTAAAGAACCTAAATATTTAGCAATGGCGTGAGCAACAGACATTCCTTCAATGGGAGGGGTGGAATGCATGGGTTCGTCAAGAATAAAAAGACCCTTCTTTTTTCTTTCATATAAATCAGTAGCTATCATTATCATCTGATTACAACAATCAGTTTCAGCTTCAAAGTATGATTTCACTCCTACTTCATCGCGAACACGCATAAATGAAATGATTGCGTCGTATAAAAGAACTTTTGCTTTACAACCATTAACAATTCCAAATGTTTGAGCAAGGATTATATTAGCAGCAATCGATTTCACATAAGTAGTTTTTCCGCCGGCATTTACACCAGTGATAATTATATTTTTATCAAGACTAATGGGATTAAATATTTGATTATTATCGAGAAGTGGATTACCCATATCCCATATTTTTGTTTCACCATCATCTGTCAAATATTCAGGTAATGTCCAATTTTTACTCTTCTTTAGTTTACTGATGGTATTAATGACATCGAGAAGATACATAACTTTTAGAATAATTATGATTGACTTTTTAAATTCAGCATCTTTCCATAATTTATAAATAGTTGATATATCATATTTAATCTCATCTAATTTATGAATGGCTCTAAACACATCTTCATTATTTAAATTAAAAATATCATAAGTTTTCCATATAAAATTAGACCGTTTGATGATAATAAGAGAGGTTTTAATAAAATCCACCAATCCCTTTATTTTTATTAACAACTTTTCTCGAAGTTTATATGTGATATATGAAATTAAAAAGGTTTGATACATCCCATAGATGTATATAAAGACATATATCATAAAGGTTACAAGTTTTATAAAATCCTTTCGATAATTACCAGAGGGTTTAAACATCATTTTTAAAAATTGAAATAGGATAGTTAAGTATTTGAAGAAACTCAGGTTTAAATGCATATATCGATTCAGATAATAATAGGGAGTTAGGAAAATGGATAGGGGGTAAAAAATACAACTGAAGGGTGTAAATATAATCTTATATAAGTGATAACAATCGAGAAAGGCTCGGTAATTATTGAGACGATTGATGATATAAGTAGATGGAAATAATAGATTCATACTCATATCATCGTCAATTTCTTCTTTTAAAGTCATAATCCATAAGATATCCTTTTCTTTTTCTTTGAGAATTTCTAATTGATATTTAAAGATATCATATGAGGTCTTTTGTCTTTGTATAAGTAATTCCTTATTACGAATCGGGTTTTTGATAATCTTATCAATTATTATGGAACCTCCGCGCGTAATTGGTAATTTAGATATCCAAGTATCAACATTTGTATCTGTGTATATTGATTTACTAACATTAATGGTATCAGGAATTGTAGGGACAGCTAAGATGGATTGTAATGTAATATGAATATTATTTTCTGTTAATTCCAAACGATTATCAATATCTTTCAATTCCATAATTAAAAGATAATCACAAAAAATAAATTCAATTATAATCGAAGATGAGATTATAGATATAAGTTATGATTATGGATACGGGAATATATAAGGAAAGGGGGAATACCAATAGATGCATACACATTTCGACCATTATGAATGATTGTTATTTTAATAAAAAATAATCATTTTTTATTTTAATTGGAGATATAAATGTAAGGTAATGATTGATATGAAGTCCCTTTGAATATTTAGGATAAATAAATTCATATATGTAAATAACTAAGATGGATAGTGGTGCGATTACAATAATTTTATTATTATGGAAAATGATAGGTGTATCATAAATATTTATATACATATAAGTTGATTGTGCCACCACTTTATCTATAAATAGAATAATTTCATTTGGTTTTTCTTGATGGGTCAATAAACTAAGAACGGTAATTAGTAAATATAAATGGTGATAAATATAATCATTTAAATAATAAGCGTGATGAGGATAATTGGAGTAATTTCATCTTTATATAAAAAATGATTATGAAATAGTATTTAAATTAAAATATGGCTGCTACTAATTTTATCATTATTATTCACGACAATTTTATCTTTAAAATAGAAAAAGAGCCATTTGAGACAGATGAAGATACCTATAAAAGAGGTTGGTTTATTATTAAAAATAATCCGCACGTGATTAACGATGAGATAATATCAAAATCAATTATATATTTAAATGAAAGTAAAAATAAGATGAAATATACTTAAACGGACTTGGCTTTGCGGGATTTGGAAGAAGGGGATTTGCTAGTTTTGGTAGTGGCACTTTTGGCCTTGCCCATACCCATTAATTTCTTGAAGTTTAATTCCTTATCTACAGCCATACGAGCAGCAAGGAAAGCTAATGAAGCAGCAAATGGAGCTAATTCAACCGCACCACCACGAGCACCACCACGGCTTTGACAGCTGGTACAACCGCCTTTGCCACCCTTAGTAGCAGCTGGAGTGGGATTGAGTTGGCTTAGAGCAGTAGTAGCATCTTTTAAGGCAGATGGAATGGATGACATAAAATCGGCACCACCTTTTTTAGAATTACGTTTGGCACCACCAGATACTGGCTTAGTCGCTTTATTATAAAGGATATAATCGTCACTTACACTGGCATACGAGGAACAACCCGCTTTTTTATTCTTTAACATATTATTCTATTAATTTATATATATTTTATTTTCTAAAGTTGAAAACAAGAAAAACGGCTGTAATAGTTGTTATAAAATTCAATAGGATAAAGATAATTAAAAAGGGGATGATATAATAAAGGGTATAAATTAGTATAGGTTTTATTATTTCCGTTCTTATATCTGACTTCAATATTTCATCCTTGATAAATTTAATGATTAATCCAATAAGTTTACTGTTATGCGTCATTCTTATTAATCGAATTACCTTAATATTAATAAGAATGAAACATTTATTTAAAATTCCGCAGAAACGAGGTAAAAACTATATTTGTAATTCTCAGGAGAAGATAGCTTTGGAGTTAAGCGAAATTAAAATTAAAAATGTGAAGCAACTATCTGATAACAATGGTTTTTATATAGATATCAATCTTATCCCTGGTAAAAATAAGGAAAGTATCAAAACTATAAATGAAATTGATATGGATGCTAAATCTTATTTAAATGATAATGCGGAAGAAGATGTTAATATTAATGATATTTATATTAATTCTTATGATAATGATGAGAGTTCACTTACTATTATTTTAAGTAATAAAATAGAAACTGAGATATATATAAATGAGGAAGAAAAGAGCATAGTAGAATTAATTAATTTCTTGGCAGCTAACAAAAAAAATAAGAATTTAATTATAAATATAGATATTATCTTTTTGGGTATTTATATCAATAAAGAGACTATTATAAATAAGTGGGCACTTAAATATATAAGTATTGAGGATTTAAATGATGAATCAGCAATGAACGATTGGAATAGAAGAGAAATCGAGGAAGAATGGCGTTTTGACTTGATTTCGTATGAAGAAGAGGTCAGTGGTAAAATCGAAAAGTTAAAAACCGGGCTAAATAATGCTAAAAACCTTTATAATGAAATTATCAGTGAAAATAATATAAAAATCTGGGAAAATAAAATAGATAAATTAAAAAATATTATTTTATCTTTATATGATAATAGATAGACATTTATAAATGGGTTCAACTAGTTCAATTGTTATTTCCTTTTCCATTGCCATATTACTTCTGCTTATATTACTTCTATTACTTTCATATAACTCTAAATGTAAGGTCGATAGAGTCGAGCGATTTGTAGATGATAACTCTGAAATGAAGAGTTACGATAGCTTTGCAAATGAGATTGGGCAAAGTTTTGCCGAAGCCCCTCAAAGAAAAAGTGTTGCTTCTAATGACCCTTATGTAGCTAAATCAGCTGAAATGTCCGCTAATATGGGGAATATAGCTCCTTATGAACAAGACTCTGCCACTGCAGAAATCAAGGAAGGTTTTGCAGGCACCAATGAAGTTTCTCAAGACCCCACCACTTGTTTCAAGCGTGACCGTTTAACTAAAGATGATTTATTACCTAAAGATGCTAATCTTAAATGGGCACAAGTAAATCCCTCCAGTATTGGGGATATTACTGATAAAAACTTCTTAACCGCTGGATATCATTTAGGTATAAATACCGTTGGTCAATCATTACGAAATGCTAATTTACAATTACGTTCAGAAATCCCCAATCCTCAAATTGCTGTAAGTCCTTGGTTAATATCTACCATAGAGCCGGATGTTCGCCCTGTTTCATTTGAAATCGGCAGTGCTCCCTCTTATTAAATTAATATAAGGGTGATTTTATTTTTATATAATTATAAATAGATATTTATATAGTCAAGCGCAACAAGATGTATTTATTTTAAATATTCTTAAAGGAAAACAAAACGGATATTTTGTGGAGCTTGGTTCAAATGACCCTATTGTAATTAATAATACGTTTCTATTAGAAACTCATTTTAATTGGAAAGGAATTATGATTGAATATGATAATAAGTATTTTGATAAGTATAAAGAGGTTAGACCAAACAGTATTCATATATTAAATGATGCAACATTAATCGATTATAATGAGTTATTTTTGAAAAAATATAGATTATTTACAAATAGATTTAGAACCCGGTAATGGTTCAACATTAAAGTTAATTGAACTTTTTGACAGTTCCGGTATTTTTGATAAATATAAATTTGCAGTGGTTACATTTGAACACGATATATATCAAGCTTCTAACCCTGAATGTATATATAGATACCAAAAATAAATCTATTGAGATATTTAAAAAATATGTTATGGTTTTTGAAAATATTAATGATAAACAAGATTTAAGTGTTGCTTTTGAGGATTGGTATGTTCATCCGGATTTAGTTGATATGAATTATATCAATGAACTAAAAAACAAAAATAAATATAATGGTTCATTATGGTGTGCTAATATTAATTATTAATCGAAAGAAACAAAACATTTAGTGTTTACGATATCTTGACGAGGCATAATAACCTTCTTTTTATCTTTTAATACTTTCTTATAAGTATTCTTTGACATATTCTCATAAATACCTTTTTGATTGTCCATAGCATAATAAATAATTTTATTACTAAAAGCCCATTTGAAAAAATTGAGCTGTCCTATCGTTGTTTCAATAGATTGTTGTTTTATTGGGTCTATGATAAAAGTTATTCTATCGTGACGACGAAAAGCATCAAAATTAATTTTCTTAAATGATTTTAATTGTGCTCTATAATCAAGATAAAGGTTAATCTTTCTATATTTACTAGCATTTCCTTCAGGAAGATGATAATAAATATTATCATTATCCACACAAGTCCAATAAATGATATTATTATTTTTTGCATAAATAGTTACTAACCAATCAATCATACGCAATGATAATTGATGCTTTCCTTCTATAATGTCTTTAAGTGTAAATTTATTTTCCTCATTCTTGGAATAATAAGAGGTTAAAGAAGATAATAGGAGCTCTTTACCCGTATCAGACATTAATTATTTTTATGATATTTTTCTTATATCATTGTTAATTTGTAAATTGTATCATATCGAAAATTAAGGCAACAATTGACAGACATAAAAGCAGGCCTATTTTAGAGTCCCATTGATAGACATAGAAATTGATAATTACGAGTAATAATAATAACCAAAAATTTTCATAAAATTCAAGTACAGCCTCAGGATAAGGGACGGATGGTCTCAATCCATAAATCAACAGATACGCACTCAAAATTCCCAATATTAAATATCGTATAAATAAATTAATGTCCATTCTATAATTATTATTTTTTTTCTTTTCAATAATAATTATAGAAAATGATTAACTTTTCCTTATTAGATGAAGCCTATCCAAATGATGATAAAACCGTTAATAAAAAGAAAAAAAAGAGCGAGGAGAAGGATGGAAAGGAAAGTTGTAAACCACTTCAAGCTCCTCCTTATACAGTCCCAATTCCTTGTGCTGATGAATCCGTAAAGAAATTTCTAAATGTCCTCGATATGACCGATAATAAACCTAAAAATGATTATAAAAAAGATGGTATTAGGGGTTATGATTATGACGAAATGGACGCTTATTTAACCGTAAATGATATAAAGACTAATAATACAGACCAATCGGAGGAATATAGAACTACCCCATTTCTTGCCAATTATTTAAGAAGTTTAAGAGATAATTTTAAAAAACAGGTGAGTTCCTCGGAAAACATTGAACAATTTACAAATATGAATAATATTAAGATTGATGTTAATTTATATAATCTTTTCTTATTTATATTTTTAGGAATAGTTATCATAGTTCTTATAGACCAAATAACGAAATTGGTTTCAATTTAAAGACTTGAAATATTTATTCATTTATATATG
>JACCDK012038215.1_pt1 | contig 14163 bp, 6 predicted proteins | sample 7445871 | NCBI WGS metagenome assembly JACCDK01 (sample SAMN15323436, study PRJNA562643) | freshwater metagenome | isolation source: river surface water | place: USA:Blue River Watershed | collected 2017-08-15 | reverse complement strand
TTTGCTGGAGATCCGCTCTTCCTGAATCGACTTTCGATTCGGGCGGGTCTTCCTTTAGGACCACCGTGCGCGGTGCGCGGTTGGTGTCGAACTAGCTAAAGGGCTAGAACGTTCGACGTCTTTGACCGGAGCGGAGAATATTTGATTATTGGGCATAATTCAAGAGTGGGCCTCACTGTATGAAGTTAAGCGCCGCATTTAAGATTCATGGGGTACCACAAGGGGAAAGGACAAAATTGAAGCAAGAAGATGTTTCAATCGAACTTGTGTATAAGTCTCTGAAAAAAAATGGAATTAAAGCGCTTCATTGTTCTGATCCAATTCTTCCTGACTTGCTGGCCATAGATCCCAATCGAGGTCTAATGAGCATTTTTGTATTTGTTGAAGGTAACTTTTCAGGAGACGAAGAGGCAGTAAAAGTGATCAAGAAAAGAAATCGAGCACTTGCTGAGGAAATCCATAATTTAACGGGTAAACGGATATTAATACCTTTAACTATTCTACAAACTCCAAAAAAGGGGTCGAATAAGAGCTTTAATATTCCTCTTGATATTTATCCCAATGGAACAACGAACCAATTAGAGGAATCTGAACTCAAACTTCTATATGGTAGATTCAATACCAAATATTCTTTTGTAAAACGTCGACGAATTAATCAAGACGATCCATACATACATACTCGACGTGTAGTACGTGCGACTCTTGATAGGCACCAGCGAGGAATCGTAGATCTCGAATCGAAAGAAGTTCTACTTGTTACAGGACCTGCGGGTAGTGGGAAAAGTCTTGTTTTAATTGCCCGAGCGAAGAAACTGGCAAGTGAGAATCCTGACTGGAATATTGCTTATATTTCGTATAACAAGAGTTTAACAAGAGTAGTACGTGATGAACTGTATGAATTTCAAAATATATCGGTCCAAACATTTTCAGAATTTGTTTCTAGCAGAAATGCGAAATTTTCGTTTTATAAAAAAGTTGCTGGTGAAAAAATAAGTGTTTCTGAAGAAAAAACTCAAATCGAGTTAAAGTATGCCCGCGCTAGCGGAATTTTAAGAGATATAGATGCAATATTTATCGACGAAGTTCAAGATCTTTGGCCCGCCTGGCTTCAATACTGTATTGAGTGTCAAGTTTTAGGAAGGGGTGGAGCAACTATTGCAGGCGACTCAAGTCAGTCGCTTTACGTGAGGAGCGATATAAAAAACGCGATAGATCGATATGACAAAGAAATTGTGGAACTCAGGTACCCGTATCGCAACACCGTAGAGATTCTTAAATTCACCGAGATTTTGACTGGAATACCTCAAGTTACTGAAAATGTTCCGCGAGGAATACCTCCCGGATTAATTTATGTAGACACTACAACTGAAAGAAATAATGTAAACCGAGCAGTAATTCATGATGTCCTTTCTCTGTTATCACAACCGGAGATCTCTGCCGGAGATATTGCTATCTTAGTTACTAGACACCATATGAAATATGCTCTAAGAGGTCAGCTACAAGAAGCGCTCGATATCAAATATGCAGGAAAGCTGTCAGTAGACTCTATTCAAAAAGGTTTTGGCGACGGAATAGACATGGGTAGAGATTCCATAAAAATCCTAACCGCGCATAGTGCAAAGGGCCTCTCTTTCCCCATTGTGCTTTTGCTAGGCCTTGATCTACTTTATACGGGTGACGAGGATGATGTTCTTGGAGAAGAGGCAAGAAACCTTCTCCTGGTGGCTCCTACAAGAGCAAGCGACCAGCTATTTGTATACCTATCAAGCATGCCCGATTACATTTCTCCAATTAAAGCCAACCCCCATTTGTATTCATTCCGCGTATTTCCAGAAGACTTTGTAGAGGAATAAAGTGGCCGCAGAATTTTTCAAGTTCAGTGAATATAGAGGGCCAGGGGAACAATTGGCCTGCGAAACGCTTGTAAGAGAACTCAGTTCCGATTTTGTAGTTGTATCCGGAAGATCTATTGATACATCGAAAAACGAAGACATAGATATTTGGGTTCTTGGTAAAAGCAACCTATTTGTGATTGACGAAAAGTACTGGGGACCTCATATAACTATGGGTGATACAAAATGGACAGTTAGAAATGAACATGGGAAGGAGAGTGAGAGAAAAAACCCGCTGGGTGGAATCGCGCATAAAGCACGAGTTGCAAAAGGTTGGCTGGATAAAAAGATAAATGGCTTTTCTAACGTTAGGGATAGAAGAGTCCATGAGATGGTTCTATTAACCTATTCTGATGTTTTTCTTGATTATGAAATAGGAAGAACTCTGGACGATAGAGTAAAAAAGATTTCTGAAGCTGCAAAATTTATAGTGGATTTTGATATTCAGAAACCAAGCGCCGATTTTCAAGCACACCGAGATAGTGTAAGAAGATTGCTAGTTGACGAAAGATCTAGAATTTCAAATCCCTTGCCTGTGTTTCAAGATCAAAATTTGAAGGTAGTGCGTCGACTCAATCAGATTAATGATGATGGTTCCCCGAGAAGAGTAGAAGTGTTCGAAGCCGAAGATCAATATTTTGGAGACGTATTTCATTTGAGGTGTTTTGTAAAACACCATTTTGTAAGTAATGATTCTCATACAGTTGCGTTCTTTCGACGCGAAGTAGATGCGTCAAAAACACTTCAAACTACCGGAAGAGCATGGGTTTATAGAAACTATTTTGAAGACGAAAAACGAAATTATCTAGTCTTTAAGTTCGAGAAACCCCCCGGTGTAATTTCTATTCATGATTTATGCCAATCCGACGATATGAACATCTTATCGGTGTATGCCGAACAGACTCCACGCATAGTTTTTGACTCATTTTTAGCTATTAATCAGATTCATGAAACGAAAATAGTTCATCGAACTCTGTGCCCTCAGAGAATTTGGGTGAGTCCAAGCATGAAAATAAGTTTTAGCGACTTTGATGCGGCCGCAATGCATGATGAGGAAACAATAAGTGTAAATGTTGACGATCGCGAATCCGAACCTTTTCGAGCGCCTGAGGCAAAACTTGAACTCGGTTCATCAACTTATGCTTCAGATATTTACTCCCTTGCCGCCTCTTTGAAAATCTGGATTGAAAAAATATTAAACAATAAGACTTTATCAGAACAGAAATTTCTAAAGGAATCACTAACAAAAATTAAATCAATCTTGGAACCTTGTCTAGAAGATGAACAAAGTAAACGCCTAGCTGTAAGAGAGATCCTGAGACTCATTTATCAACTCGACCCAGAACACTTTGAGGACCTGAGTAGTGAATTTTCGTTCGAGAATTCAGAAGATCCCGTTGTAGACGAAAATGATTTCTTTAAAAAGCATTTTGAGGGTCGATACGTGATGATAGGAATTCTGGGAAGCGGAGGTAGTGCAATTACTTATCGTGCCCGCCGCAAAGATGGGGCTGGGGATTCTTCTGAGAGAGTGATCAAGCATGCTAGAACTGAAGCAGATTTTGAACGACTAAAAAAAGAATATAGAGTGCTTGACGAAATCAGAGAAAAAACTTTTAGTAGTGCAAAAGAACTAATTGAAGATCCAAGTCCGGGAGTGCTAATTCTTTCTTATATTCCAGGAATAACTCTCAAAGAATTCTTTAGAGATAACGTGGAGTTCAACCAAATCTTGGACATATTCGAACTGGCAATTAATCAATTGGAGATTGTGCATCAGTATGGCTGGGTCCATGGAGACATCCAGCCAATGAATCTGATAGTCAATGATTCACCGGTTTTGACTGTCAGCCTTATTGATTTCGGAAGCGCTGTAAAGATTGGAGATTCTCAGAAACAACCTAGGACTCCTAAAACATGTGCACCTGAGATGCTAAAAGATTCACCCAAAACTGAAAAGTCTGACATCTATAGTTTAGCCGCAACATTTATAAATCTCATTCTTGAACGACCACACCGGAAGTTAAATGCTTCCGATTTTAATGAGTCTTTTGAACTTATGGGGCTGACAGACTTAGACGAGGCAAAGTTCTCTGAAGAAGAAATCAGTTTCTTAAGACTTCTATTTGAATGTGTTAATTTCAATATTGAAGATAGGCCAACGATTGAAGCCATTAAAATGAAAATTGAGGAACTGCGCTTCACAAAGAACTATGTCTTGGAAGCAGGGCTTAGGGAAAGAATTAATCCTATTGTTAACCTTACAAGATCGCTTTATTTAACAGGCGAACTTGCATCTGATCTTGCAATAGCAGAAAGAGCAGAAGGCATAGAGGATCTCGCTAAATTTATGAGCGAAACATATATAGAAACGAAACTCGATACTAATTTGCTGCCCGACATTCTAAATGGTAAGTCAAATGTTTATTTGCTTACAGGAAACCCTGGAGGTGGAAAAACTTCATTTATTAATCGAGTAAGAGATGAGTTGACAAGTGATCCAAATTGCAAAGAATTATTCAGGTCATCCTCTGAGTGGCATATTGAGTCAAAAGGACGCCACTATGTTGCCGTTCTAGATGGTAGTGCTTCAAGTAATGATCGAACCGCAAATCAGGTAGTGAAAGACGCACTAACCAAGGCAAAGAAGCAAAACGCGATCGCAATCATAGCCATTAATGATGGACGCACAAGAGAATTCTTTAGAGAAGTCGAAGATGATGTTGATTTCTTTGAATGGTCTCAACTTGTGAACGATTACTTTGATTTTGGAAAAGATGAAGGCTCTGGAATTAAGATTATCGATTTGAAGGCAAGAACTTATACATCATTGGCTGGAAATGGAATACTCGACAAAACTATAGAAAAATTGACGAATATCGAACGTTGGGATGACTGTAGTTCATGTTCTTGCCGAAAAATGTGCCCGATAGTCGCTAATAGGAATAAGTTGACAAATCCTAAGTGCGTTGACCGTATTTCAAATTTGTTTACTCTAAACCAATTGCGTGGTGCTAAGCGGCCAAACATGCGACAAGTTCGTTCGGCAATTGCATTCATTATCACCGGAGATAAGTCTTGTGAGGATATCCATGAGCTTTCTAAATCGACAATATCTTCTGAGAGTTTGGACAAATTACAGCTAGAAAGACTCTTATTCGAACAAGACACCGAAGACGATCTAATCCTAGGAATAAGAGAGCTTGATCCAGCGTTACAAGTATCGCCAAGTTTGCGACAAAAGATCGTTTCTGAATCTATTGTCGCCCGAACTAGAGAGAATTTTTCGAGAAGATACAGAAATCTATCTAGGCAAATCTCATTAGGACTTGAGCAAGACTTGGAAATTGTTGAAGATATTCAGTTGTACAAGTATGGCCGACTTTTTACTGATTATCTCCGGGGAGAAGAGAAATCTCTTGAACCACTGTTGCTCGGATTGAGTCGAGTTAGCGGAAATCATCTTAGTTATCAGAACGGGCTCGCAATAACAGAAAGTAGCGAGGATTCAGGTTGGAGCTTCGCTAAAGTTATTCCAGAAGAGAGTTTTTCGTTAAAGATCGCCATTCAGAAATCTGAATATCTAGAGACGATTCCTGAATACCTTATGCTTATTCATAATGAAACCAAATTGAGTTTTTCAATAAATCTTGAACTCTTTGAATTGATTTTAAGGTGTGCAAATGGGGAATTTTTCGTAGATAATTCATCAGCAGCACTGAGACTAAGTGTCATGACTTTTCAGAGAAGACTCTTGAGGACGCCTCTATCTGAGCTTCTGGCAATTTCGGCGGACGGAAGTGCAACTAAGATTGGGCTTAGCGACAACAAAATCGTACTGCAGGCAAAGGATTATTCCCACGATGTTTAGTATGCCACGGGAAGTCGTCGTTCTTAAGTCGTTCAACAAGACAAAGTTCAATGAGTTAATGCCTATTCTTTTTAATGAGGTTAATCTAGATACTGCTTTTACACTCTTCTTTGAAAAGTGCATTCGAAAAGGAAATATTGCAAAGAAGTTAAGAACGAATGACTTTTTAGAAGAGGACGGAGAATATAGTTTTCACCAGAAGTTAGTTCCCAGCTTGAGCCGAAGTGAGTATCTTGTTAATTTTGATTCTGATCTCGGAAGATCAATTTTGAGCGGTTGGCTACAGGCGTCGGTAGTAGATTTCGTTCCACTTAAGAGTGACAAAAGTGTCCTCGTGCCAAATCTCCTAAAACTATTGTCAGTTGCGACTTACCGCGCAAGACTTCCTCGTAGCAATAATAGTTCTTCGGCACGTGGCATCGACACTACGGTTTATGGAAGCCTCATAAATTTCTTGAAAGAAGTAGGTTCGGAAATACCTCAAGCAGACATTCAGGCGGCATTAATCAAGACATCCATAAGTCGGGGAATTGATTTCTCAGAGACCGACTACCCATGGGATGCACCCACTTACAATGAAAGGGATTTGCTTGACATCACTACTTTGTTAGAACTCCGGCTACTCGAGCAATTTGAAGGCGTGAAAGGGCAACCAGCAACAATTGATCTTGGCTTGCCACTAGCGGATCCACTTGAGCGACTTGCGAAAGACTTTCTGGATATTACACGAGCTTTTTCACAAATAAGCAGCGACGATTTGCTGGCTATGTATAAGTCCGTTTTTGCATTGCGCCTTTATCAACTACCTATCTATCTTGCTACAGTCCTAAATGGGTTAAGAACTCACAACGAGAAAGAGATTAATTACTCTCACAAAATGTTTGTTGACTTTAGTGGGAAAAAGGGAACACCGTCTTTTGAGATGGGCAATAAAGCTGCGATGAATGATCTACAAACTACATCGAGTCTCATTGAAAGTACCATATACTTTTTAACTTCACAAAGTTTTTTGTCAACCAAACCCAAGAAGAATGTTAACAATCGCTCGAAAAAATCAATGTCACTTGAGGATTTGAAAGAACTTCTAAGTTTCGCAGAAAGTGAAATGGCGTCAATAACTGCACAGTCATATTTAGAGACTATCAAGAGTCACTTTGAATCTACAGAAGATCAAGCTTCACTACAATTTGTAGAAGAAGTAGTTTCTCAGCAAAATACGAAATTTGAAGCACTTGTTTCTCTAATTGTCGCGGATGTTGGAAAACGTAGTCGCGATGGTTACCGTAAATGGTTTAAGAACATTGGTGGTGTTGAACTTGCCCGAGGAACTGAAACTGTTGCTCTCCTTTCTGGAAACGAGAAAACAAAAAGCTGGAGCTATTCCATGACAGATCGAATGCTCGAAACCTTGATAGATCTCTGTTTTGTCGATCAAAATGGCACGGGACTGGCAAGTTCACTTGATTTAGTGGACTTACTTCAACGCATGAAAGAACGCTTTGGAGTCCTGGTGAACGAAGTCCCTTCCGAGGACAATACGATTGAAGCCGGGCTTGCAGCAAATTTGAATCTTCAGGAATTCAAGAAGAGGTTGAGGCAATTAGGCAGGTTTGAAAGTCTATCCGATGAATTCGAAGCACAGTATGTGAGATCTCCATTTAGGAGAACCAAATGACTTATCAAGATAACTTAGTCGATGGTATATCTGACTTTTTAGTCAAAAATCATCTCTTAACTCTTGCAGAGGGAAAAGTTCTGCAAATTACGAATCTACAAATGCGACTCGCAAATCAATTAAATGTCAGATGCCTTGAAAAACTGAAGCATAATGAAAAATTCGAGGGAAGCATAGTAACTATTTCGAATCGAAAAAACATTCAAACCTTTGAGAAAAAAGCGGAAGAAGTTGTTGAATTAAGAAATCAATTGAAACATTCGCTGGTTGTATTTGTCCCGCAAGAATATTCGAGGACAACTCAATCGATAGCAAGTTTTAAGTCGATTTCAATGGTAGATATAATGGAAGAGTTATCCAACAATATACTTGACGAATTATCCAACCAGAGTGAATTCGAACTTACAAGAACATTAAGGCAATCATTAGCTAGAAACAAAAGTGTTGAAGATTGGTTGGCACTTTTGGTAGATTGCAGAGAGTCGAAAAGCCCAATCGAGTTTTTTCTGTCAAACTTATGGCGAATTGATCTAGTTCCCGATATTGCTGCAAAGAAGTTGAATCATGAATCAATTCTGAGAAATATTGAGGTTTGCCGAACTCTTTCAATTCGAGGCAACCCGTTGCAAACACCAGTGGAAAGATTTGATGAATTAGACTTAATTCGAGACAATGATTGGGAAAAGCTGCGTAAATTGCTCATAGACAGCGATTCCAACCTTCTGATATGGAAGAAGCAAATACAAGAATCACAATACGAGCAATTACTTTTTTCAGAGTGGAAATTTAAGAGTGGTAAATCGGCAATTATCCATGCACTGGAAATTCAGCCATTTATGGGCCCCAGTGGCAAAGTCAAGAAATCGTCTGGTGTAATACAAAATCCAAGTGGTGACTTTGTTGCCAACAAGGGCCATGTGAAAATCGATTGGAGCACAAACCCGAATCGGATTGAGGCTGAATTTCGGTGGAAAGTCGAAATCATGAGTTCAATAGACCGTGATGTTGCTGAATCAGAAGCGGAAACCTTTGTTACCAAAAACAAATATTCATACAAAGTAAACTTTGAGAACTTACTCGGCGATGTTTTAGAAGAATATTACGGTCGAAGAATTTGCATTCGAGTCTCAGCTGTTGATGACGTTAATACCACGCTTGTAAAGTTGGATGGACAAGACGCAATAGCATATAGCGAACCTTTTATTCTTGTAAAAGATGGCGAAGATGATCCAATTCATCCCGGAGTACCTCGTGCAACGAAAAGCATTTCTCTGGCAGAGGTTGGGCTTCTGGCCGTAATCGATAACAATATAACCAACGAGGACGAATTAGATGCACCTTTTTCTTCATCCTTAAATATCTCCGATCAGACTTTGACTGTCTATGCAACGGCTCCATACTTGGTTGATGTAAATGCATACATTGTGAATCTGCAGAAGTTACAGCTCCAAGAGCCAGGACGAGTTTTTTCTTATCGAGATCAGATAAATAGAATTTATCCCAACGGCAAAGGACCTCAAACCGAGGAAATATTGGGCCTCAATAGCAAACTAATTGATGCTAGGAAAAGATTCTTAGAGAAATTGAAGACGAATTCAGACATATCTGAAACCTTTATTGAATCAACATTTTGGAATCCGGAGATATGTGTTGAGCTCGATAATTACGTTCAATCATACTTTGAATGTCTATCTATGGAAGAATCTGATAGTGACACAAAAGAGGCGTTGTTGTCTCTGGATACACTCGAAATTGATATAGAAACTAATCTTGGAAGCAGAAGTGCCTTGGTTCTACTTCCGCTTAATCCTTTAAGAGCGTTGTGGCTGCGAAATCATTCATTAGCAATGAAGCAGATAGCAAAGCGCCTCCTGGCTCTTCCCGTAGGCGAGCGCAAAAAAAATATCGATATGAATTTGATAAGACAAGTTCTCCCGATCAACTACCCATTCGTTCTTACTCACAATAATAAGAAATTCGTTCATGCGTACGAGGCATCGTTCGGCACGGGAGTATTTTTGCAACTAGAAGATCGCGATAACTTACAAATAAAAGAGTCCGTGAACAGACTTCTGAGCGTCCAGAAAGTGGAAAAGTACAATCAACAAATTACCACGAGAATGACAGAGCATTTTCTTAGTTATCTAAATACTACTGAACAAGCAACGGGCATTCGCGTTTCTCTATTCAATGCAGGAACCGCCTCTATCGCCGCCGAAGTTGTGGCCCGTGTTCGGGCCGAAACTTTACAAGCAGAAATTCCGACTCGGTTCGAAATTACCGGATATTCAAAAGAAGAAGAAGGTTCGGGAGCTCTAAAGCAATTGAAGATACTTGCTGAATCAATTAATAAGGAATCGAGTTTTGAAGCAGGCTTATTTCGGCCGGAGCTTTCACTTCGAATAAATAGTTTTGTAAGACTTAATGAATCTCCAGAGGCAACAAATATTTCTGTGTTGCACGGAGCTTCAAAGAGTGAAATTTCGGTACAGGGTCGTGAGGTTTCGCAATTTCAGCGAGATGGGTTATTTGATGGATTGATAACTTACTTGTACTCATATTCTGTAGAGAGCGAAGAAGGTATTTCCCACTTTACGACACCAACGATTTTAAAAAATGGAGACGTAAAAGTATCTCTTCAGAATCTCCACTATGCATTTGCCAAATTAGGCAGTAAGTCTGAATACGGATTTGCATTACGTTTACCTCTCAGTCTTCAACAAAAATTACTTATCGATCAAGTTCACTCTCTCTCGGACTGGGTTTTAACTTTAGACACGTTCATTGGTCCTGCACTTTATGAAGATGTTCTCAATAGCGCTAAAACTGGAATCGTAGTCATCGACTATAGTCCCGAGTTCGTTGACGGTTTTGGCGACCGGTTAACTCTCACAACTACGAAATATTATGAGATTACCCGAATAATCAAGAGAGCTATGCTCGATTTGGGACTCGAAGATCAAGGAATTACTGCCAGAGATGTACTAAGGGGACTTTCAAGCATTTCGGGAAGATTGGCGATGCGTCTACTCGAAAACAACTCTCTTGCAACCGAGGCCGTTGGGCTTTTCGCGGTTCATAGATTTCTGAATACAAAAGATTTATTGAAGGACCACATTATTATCCCAGTCGACGCACATCAAGAAATTTTTAGCCCAAGACGTCACGATGAAAATAGAGACAATGACCGATGCGATCTAATGCTTATTAAAGTCAAAGACGATGCTTTTGAAATCTCATTTATTGAGGTAAAAACTCGGCGAAGCAGATATATTGACGATTTGCCAGCAACAATGTCAACACAAATTGAGAATACATCTGAATGGCTTCGCCATCTTCTATTTGACACGTCCAGCTCACGAGTAGACCAATCACTTCAGTGGTCGAGATGGTCCTCTCTGTTACATTTCTATGCCGATAGAAGTCGTCTGCATGGACTTATCGCCTCCGATGAAATAGGGGAGATTCATAAGAAAATTGAAAGCATCTGTGATGCTCGAATCAAGCCAACCAAGATGATAAATAGAGGTTTCATAGTATGCCTCGACTTTGAAGGCTCAAAGCCCGACTCCGTGAACTTAAACATGGAATTAGAAATCTTAAATGAAAGCAAGGTGAGGGAACTAAGCTTTGTTACTACAAAAGAGATGACTGAGAAAATAGGAGAAATCGAGCAAGATTCATACCTAGAAAGACGTACTGATCCTAATGATTCAATTCTTGGCCGAGAGAATTCAAGTCCAAAGAATATCGGCGAGGTTAGTAGCAATGTCACAAGAACCCATCTTGATAAAGTTGAAGACGTCGAGATGAAGAGTGATTCAACCAGGCTCATTCAACCGACTACTGTCGAATCGCATATACACGCTAACATTCGAGGTGAAGAAGTGCCACCGAACAACGAAGTTCCAAAAGAATTTCAAATTCACTTAGGAACAGACACGGCTGAGCAGAGTGTTGATTGGAATCTCAGTGTTAAAGGAAGCCCTCATGGGCTAATTGCAGGTGTTTCGGGTCACGGTAAATCTGTAACAACGAGAAATATCGTTCATGGATTTTCAAAATCAAATGTTCCAACAATCATTTTTGATTTTCATGGAGAAATGAACCAAATATCGGGAGTAGAAGTTAATTACATTGATGTTGGGACATCAGGTCTACCCTTTAGTCCCTTCAGTTTCAATAGAGAAATACCTATGCCAATCACCGCAGCTGCTCAAGAGATTTCCGAAATTTTAAGAAATATCGGAGGACTTGGAGATATTCAAACCGCTCATGTTAGAGCGGCGCTGATCAATATTTACAACGCTAAAGGTCTCTCTGATCAAAATTGTTTAGGAGAAGAAATCCCAAACATGCAAGATTTCATAACAGAACTAGAGCGAATACAGTCGACTAATAGAGGAAGAAATGCCCTAGAGAGATTAAATTGGTTCACTTCCTTTGGCTTGTTCCGTGAAAACGCACAAGTTAAATTCAATGTTTTAGATTCTAGGGGTGCCGTTTTTGATTTGAGCCGGTATCCCCAGGAAGAAGTTAAATTGACTGCGGGCTCCTTTATTTTGAAGAAGATCTATAACGAAATGTTTCTGTGGGGTAGGTCAGATAGGCTGAAACTAGCGTTGATTTTGGATGAAGCACACCGCCTTGCAACGGACCCAACGATTCCGAAACTCATGAAAGAGGGCAGAAAGTATGGCGTTTCACTCCTCCTAGCAAGCCAAAATTTGGATGACTTTGCTCCGGAAGTAATACAAAACGCAGGGCTTAGAGTTGCTTTTAGAAACAACCATCCAGCATCGCGCAAAATAGCTTCCTTATTGAATCAGCGAGATTCAATAAATCTCGCGCATCAAATTGAGAGATTGGGTGTTGGGATGGCGATCGTGGTCACCGAGTCCATAAAGAATCCACGGATAACAAAAATGCGTCGCATAGATGAATAAAAGTCGAAGTCCTATATAACTTGTAATCGACTTAATTCACAGTGTTTAGAGATGCGAAAGTTTGTGCCGATAATTTCATTCACTCTTAAACGAGAAGATGATCTAGCAGGAATCATTCGCTGCACTGAAACCTTATGCAGATAGAGTGATTCCCCAAAAATTCTTCTGGTGAGAGTAGTGTCTGAGTTTGAGAGAATTACGCGAACGCCTTGTGAAGTAAGCCCGTCAATAACGCCAGCGAGTGAATAGTGATCCAAAGGACCAAAGTCCTCCTTCGCGTATTTAGAGAAATTTGAAGTTGTGCTGAGAGGTAAGTAAGGCGGGTCTAAATAAACCAAATCACCTTTACTTACAAATTTGAGTGATTCTTGGTAATTTCCCACCGAGATGGTTGAGCCTTTAAGTCTAGTGCTTGCAATCCTTAGGTTTACTTCGTCAAGAATTTTCGGTGATTTGAGTCCAGCCCAAGGAACATTAAAGTCTCCATTGTTGTTAACGCGCCAAAGCCCATTGAAGCAAGTTTTATTCAAGTAGATGAATCTCGCAGCTCTACCTAATTCTGAGCTCGGTTTACTTGATCGAATCTTTAGAAAGGCACTTTTAGAAGTATCGTCGCTCAAAAGATGCAATTTTCTAATCAGTGCTTCAATATCATCGCGGACAACGGTATAAGTACAAACAAGTTCAGGATTTGAATCATTTATTACAATTCGCTTTCCTGGCAGGTACTTTTTGGATTTTGAATTTCCTAGGGCAAACATCAAGGCGCCGCCACCCAAGAATGGTTCAAAGTAATTATTTGAAGTTGAAAAAAAAGAATTTGGAATAGATGACAAAAGTGCCTCAGCAAGCCTGCCTTTGCCGCCCGCCCAACGAAGAAAAGGCCGCGGTTGAGAACCAATGTGCATCGGCATCTATAGAGCCTTCCGTTCCTTCGAAACTGCGAGAAGCTCGCAATATCAGCTTGGAGAGAATTTTGACTTAGCAGATCACTAAACGCAAATGTACTTCATTACGGCGACAGCGATGGATATATTTGCGTGGTGCCCATAATACACTTTGAGCCTACCCGCTTCTGTAAGAAAGGATTTGAGTATGAATCTTAACGAACTTGTTTCTTTAGGAAAGCTAAAGGTAGGCGAGGAGCTTCGATGGCATCGAAAGAGTTTGAAAGTTATTCATGTTGCCAAGTTACTGGCGGACGGCAGAATTCAGACAGCGGATGGTGTAATTCATAAGACACCTTCGGGTGCTGCAAAGCACTTAAATGGCGGTAAATCCGTCGATGGGTGGTTAGTATGGAAGTTGCCTAGTGGAAAATCGTTAGGCAGTTTGCGGTAAATGTTTAACTCAGATGATTTTAAGTTATAAATTCAAAGCACGGCGAGCCAAGAATTTCGAAAACCATTCGATTTCGATTGACTAGTCTAAGGCCACTACCATTAATATTTTTTTCATGTAACTGATAAGTTTTTCTTATAGTTTTAAATCTAATCACCAAACCACAGCAATAATGATGTTGCCGATGGTGAGGGCTGCGATAAAAGCCCAGACGTTGGAGGAGATTGATTCCTTCTTTTTATTGGCGAAGGCGAGTGCCAAGATGATCAAAATAAAAGTGAGCTTCATGCCGATCTTTGCGTTATCGGGCAACGGCCATTTCGTGGGGTCGGAGGAGTGGAGGGGGTAGCGGATACCGACAAGGGCGATGCCGGCCACAAGGGCGGTGAGGGCAGAATGGATAAGACCGGTGGCGATTGTGGTGCGAGACCGGAGGAG
>JACCDK010637410.1_pt1 | contig 14164 bp, 6 predicted proteins | sample 7445871 | NCBI WGS metagenome assembly JACCDK01 (sample SAMN15323436, study PRJNA562643) | freshwater metagenome | isolation source: river surface water | place: USA:Blue River Watershed | collected 2017-08-15 | reverse complement strand
CGGTTGTTGCGTTCGTCGTGTTGCTATACCACTGGTATGTCGCTGTGCCTGTTCCACCCGAGTAGGCCAAGGTCAACGCGCTAGGCGTTCCGCCGACGCAGATCGTCTGAGTAGCTGTAGGTTGAGTGGTAATTGTTGGATCTGCAATAACTACTATAGTTGCAGTACTGGAAAGCACACTTCCACATCCTGAAGCTGTTGGAATGATTTCACAATAGTAATAATAAGTTCCCGCAGCAAGAGCTGTTGCTGTGAAGGAAGATGCAGTTGCTCCAGTTATTGAGGTTCCTCCGGAGCTTGAGTTGGTTGTGTTTGAATACCACTGGTAATTATAAGTGCCTCCACCTCCTGAAGCTGCGACAGTTAAGTTGGAGGAATCTCCACCATTACAAATAGTTTGTGTAACAGTTGGTTGAGTTGTCACTGATGCTCCAGCAATAACTGAAATTGTAGCAACAGCAGAAGTGGTTGAACCACAGCCAGGACCATTCGCCGAAACCGTGCAGTAATAATAGTAATTACCAATAATAGCAGGTACTACAGGAGTATAAGTTGCAGCAGTCGCTCCGGGAATAATGGCTCCTCCGGTATTCGTGTTTGTGGTGCTCGAGTACCATTGATAAGAAAATGTTCCTGTTCCGCCTGCTGGAACAACAGTTAGCGCTGTAGGTGTACCTCCAACGCAGATGGACTGCGTTGCTGTGGGTTGTGTTCCAATCGAAGGATCAGCCACAACCACAACAGTTGCACTGTTTGTGGTTAGTGTTCCACATCCAGATCCCATTACTGCAACAAGTCCATAGTAATAGTAGTTTCCGGGAGTGTTTAATACAGGTGGCGTATAGGTCGCTGACACCGCTCCTCCAACTGCCACACCACCCACGGATGTTGGCGTACTATTCGTAAACCACTGGTAGAGTGGTGTACCTGTTCCGTTCGAAAATGTAAAAGTCAATGCGGTTGGTTGTCCACCTGCACAGATGGTCTGAGTCGTTGTTGGTTGTGTTGCAACAACAGGATCAGCAACAACATTTATTACTGCTACGTTGCTAGTTACACTACCGCATCCGTTACCCGATAAAGTTACAGTACAATAGTAATAAAACGTTCCCAAAACAGCTCCTGATCCGGTATATGACGCCGTGGTTGCTCCTGGGATTATTGTCCCTCCCGTATTTGAATTGATTGTGTTTGAATACCACTGATAACTCGGGGTTCCAGCTCCGCCAGTATAGGCCACGGTAAGTGCGGAAGGAGTTCCTCCAATACAAATTGATTGTGTTGCAGTAGGCTGAGTTGAAATTGTCGGCAATGCATTTACGATAACCGCAGCAGTTGTAGTTGTAGCAAATCCACAACCCGCTCCCGACGCTGTCACACGACAATAATAATATCTTGTGCCAACAGTATTCGTTGGGGGAACATAAGTTGAATTCGTAGCACCGGGAATGAGCGTACCTGTAGCTGTGTTATTCGCGGTATTTGAGTACCACTGATAGGTTATAGTACCTGTACCATTTGCTGCTGTAACCGATAAAGTAGTGGGAACTGCTCCCAAACACAATGTTTGTGTATTCAATGGTTGCGTCGAAATCGTTGGATCCGCAACCACTACAACCTGAGCTACTGCTGAAGAAACAGATCCACAACCTGAACCGCTAAGAGTTACCACACAATAGTAGTATCTCGTGCCAACAGTATTGAGAACGGGTGTTGTGTAGGTCGAATTTGTTGCGCCAGCAATTAAAGTTCCCCCTGTATTGCTATTTGTGGTGTTGGTATACCATTGATAAGTAGCCGTACCAAGACCACTTGTGTATGCAACACTCATGACTCCTGTCCCTCCAACGCAGATTGTTTGCACTGCAGTAGGCTGAGTTGAAATTGTGGGGTCGGGAGCTACAATGACCTCAGCTGCATTAGTCGCAATTGACGGACAACCTCCAGATGACATTGATATCACACAATAATAATAAAGAGTACCCGCTGTTGTTGTTGGAGGCGTGTATGTTGCAGCAGTTGCTCCGACTATTAAGGTTCCTCCAGTATTTGTATTAGTTGTATTACTATACCATTGATAAGTAAGTGTGCCCGAGGTGTTCAGGAGAGTGAATGATAAAGCAGTGGATACACCTCCAACGCACATGGTCTGTGTGGTCAGCGGCTGAACACTCACGCTAGTTACTGTAACCGTTAATGTATCAGAAGCATCGCACTGAGCCGGCACACCTGGAAGAGTGGCCACAATGACCGTATTCGAGGAAATACTCTCCAAAACCTGAACTGCTGCATTACCGTCGAAACCAGGAGTAGCGTCTCCACTTAATACAGACCAAGTATAACTAGATCCTCCACTTGCAGTTGCTGTTATTGGAGTATTCGCGCAAATAGTTGCAGTTACAGGTGTTAATGATATGCTCGGAAAAACATTGACAGTAACGGTTTGATTGTCCGACTGAGGTGCAGAGCAGGCATTGTCGATGGCCACAAAGTTGATTGTTTGTGGCGTTCCGACCATAGAGGCATTAGCAGTAAAGCAGAAAGTTCCCGAGGCTGGATTATAATTCGTTGTGCTTTGTGTAAACACAGGAGTTCCTACATTCAATCCCGCGCTCCATGTTGAAGTAATTGTAATTGCTCGATATAAATTCGTATTGGATGCAGATACGGTGAAGCAAACGTTATCGCCAACGCATGCGTTGATTGTGGCAGGTCCACCTTGAATTGCAGGGATGTTTATCGATTGTATTTCTGGATTTGCAAAGGTGGTCGGTGTGGTTGCGCAATCTCTAATGACGAACACCATGTTCTCATAATATGTTCCTATTACATTTCCTCCTTGTGTTAATGTAATTTCTATGGTAACTATGTAATTACCAACAGCGACACCATTGGTATTTATTGAAACAGCACCTGTGGCAGCATTCACTGTTGCGCCCAGAGTATTGACATAACCCGGAACATTTATACTCGCATCGATACTCGCTCCAGTGGTTTGTGGAGTTGAAAGTGCAAAAGACGCGGTAACGCCGGCAGGCAGAGACAATGTTGGCACATGGGTAAAAACACCATTGTTTCTGCACTGGTAAGGCACCTGCATAGAGGTAATTACTGGAGAATCTGCGCAGTAATTGGTATTAATAAGTGCGCTGATATATGCATCGGGCAAAGATGTATATGTAATATTGTTGAAGTAATTCCAATCCCCTTCATTCCATATGACTTCCCATGTGCAGCCTGGATCTAAAGTCACTGTCGCTGTGTAAATCAACATTTGAGTGCCGGGTGTTAATCCACCATTGCACGAACTACTTGGCAATTCACTTGCGCACAAATTCGATATCTCGGTTGTGCTCGTGAGGTTGAGCGTTATGTTCTGAGGCAGCGAGGCGCAGCCCGTTGGGTAGATGAATAAATTCTCGGCAGACAAAGCGGAACTCGCCCCGAAACAATCCTTGTATATTCGAAGTGTTATGGTGTATTGGTTTCCTCCTAAACAATCCCACGTTAAGTTTCCACCTAAAACGTGATTAGCTTGGGCCTTATAACCCAATAAGAAAAAACAGACAACAGCAAAAAAGCGAACAATGAAACGCATCGTATTATTTTTCAGTACTATAAACGTGCAATTTACTAAATAACCCACGATACAATAGACATTTCGACCCACAGAAATTTTAAATTGTTAAAGGGTTAAGGTTAGTAAAAAGCATTTCTGTATCAAAGACCAAGAAACTGATTAAAATGGTGCATCTAACTTTTAACATTCTTTTTATATTGAGCGTCCGATTTGTTTGATTTGTAGAATATATTTGCTTCAAAATAAATGGTAATGAAAAAAATTTTACTTCTCTCTTTTTCTGTTCTAGCATTATTCAACGCCAAGGCGCAATGTAACGAGGTCTTCATTTCTGAGGTCATTGAAGGTTGGAGCAATAACAAAGCTGTTGAGATCTATAATCCAACAAGTAGCACCGTTAACCTAAATGGATACGGACTCGTACGTTTTTCGAACGGTAGTACTTCCTACGGCAGTATAGCACCTTTGGACGGATACTCTATTGCTGCTCATGATGTAATTGTAATTGTTCTTGATAAACAAGATTCTTTGGGAACTGGACTTGAAGCTCCGGTATGGGATGAATTAGCGGCGGCGGCGGATGTATTTATCAATCCTACATACGACAATGGAATTTGGCCGATGTATTTCAACGGAAATGATGCCATTGCAATTGTAACAAACAATGGTCAAACATTGATTGATTTGTACGGAAGAATAGGTGAAGGAACAGGGTTCGGAGGATGGAGCGCATATGGAACTGATGCTTCAGGAACAACTTTGTACGCAACACAAGACCACACTCAAATCAGAAAATCAAACGTAACTTCAGGAGTGACTACAAACCCAAGTTCATTCGATGTATTCGCTCAATACGACACCTTACCTGCTAACACTTTCACTTTCTTAGGTTCACACACTTGCGATTGTAATGTGGGTGTTTCTGAAAATATGGAGCGTGCAATTTCAATTTATCCAAATCCATTAACTGGAGATATTTTAAATATTGTTTCTCCAAGCGTAATTCGTTCAATTCGCATTTTCGATAACACTGGACGTGTCGTGTTTGCGAACGGAACAATTTTAGATCGCATGACTCGCATTCAAACGAACATGCTTTCTAAAGGAGCCTACACGATAGAGGTTATTTCTGAGAACGGAATAATCAATCGTCAAAACTTCATCAAATAATATTTTTATCCATTCAACAAAAAGGGGCTCACTTCGGTAAAGCCCCTTTTTTATCGCCTTTCGTTAAACCTTAGCTTCAAAATAATGAGAATCTTAAAATCATTTTTCTTACTTATTTCCCTTCTTACTGTTGCTCAAATCAATCACGCGCAAGAAGGAGTTCTAAGCGGAACCGTTCGTGATGGACTTTCCGGAGAAACACTTCCTTCTGCTTTTGTTCTTTGGGCAAATAAGGAGAAAGGAGTTTCCGTAGATCCATCTGGAAAATTCAACATCAAACTTCCTTATGGCGAATATGAATTCATTATCACAGCCGTTGGCTATGAGGAAGTGAAAAAGAATATTTCCATCACGAAAAAAGAATATTCGATTGATTTCGATTTAATTCAAACGCTTCAAAAAGAAGTGGTGATTTCTGCAGATTTGGCTGTTGGAAGAACTGTTCCTGTAGCGTTTTCTAATATTGGTCTAAAGCGTATTGAAGAGGAATTAGCAGGAAGAGAAATGGCAACATTGGCCAACACCACTCCTGGAACCTACGCCACTCGCGCAGGCGGTGGGGATGGAGATGCTCGTGTTACGATACGTGGATTTTCAGGAAATAACGTAGCTGTAATGTTAGACGGAGTTCCTGTCAATGACATGGAAAACGGAACTGTGTATTGGAGCAATTGGTTCGGATTAGACCTTGCCACGCAAACAACGCAAATTCAGCGCGGACTTGGCGCTTCAAAACTGGTTATTCCAGCTGTTGGAGGAACCATGAATATCATTACACGCGGTATTGATGCAAAGCGCAGCGTGCGCCTTCGTCAGGAATATGCCTACGGTGCTTTTTCAAGAACTTCATTCGCTTTCAACTCGGGAAAAACAAAAAAGGGCTGGGCATTTTCGATGGCGGGTTCCTTCAAAAACGGAAGCGGCTGGGTGGATGGAACATTTACACGAGGCTTTTTCTATTACGGTAAAATTGAAAAAATCGTTGGAAAGCATCATTTGAGTGTGTATGGATTAGGCGCTCCGCAAGAACATGGTCAGAGATTAAGATCTGAAGCTATTGCGCTCTATAGCGCCGAAACTGCATCTGCAGTTGGAGCACCTTCAACATACAATCCGAATCCAAATACGGAAGTATCAATTTTTAACGGCGGAATTAATTACAATCCAGATGTTGGTTACTTGACTCGATACGATTTTGTGAATGGTCAACGAACAAATATTCAAGCTGAAGAGCAATTCAACGGTCGTGTGAACTTCTATCACAAACCACAATTTTCGCTTAAAGATGTTTGGACTATCGATGAAAAAACATTCATCAGCACAGTTGCTTATGCATCATTCGGACGTGGTGGTGGAACTCGTTGGAATAACAACTTGACTGCCAACGATTATAACTCGGACGGAACGGTAGACATGCAATCTTTTTACGACGCGAATGCAGGGGCTTCACCTCCGCCTTTCTCTGGGTCTGACTACAACATTAACCCATTGGTTAGCCCTACTGAACGCTATGCTGTTTCGAACTATGTGAAAGCCAGCATGAATGAGCACTCTTGGTACGGTGTATTAAGCACATTCAATAAAAAAATAAATGATAAATGGAATTTCGCAGGAGGTATTGATTTACGCACATACAAAGGCTCTCACTACAGAAAAATAATCGACTTAATGGGGGCCGATTATATAATAGCTCGCACTGCCATTAACTACAATGATCCGAATCTAATCAAACGTGAAGGAGATGTCATCGACTACAACAACGATGCATTCATACGTTGGGGTGGCGTTTTCGGACAAGTTGAATACCAAGATGAAAAAATTTCAGCATTCGTAAGTGCATCTGCAGCAACTACTGGATATAACCGCGTGGATTATTTTCGTCCAAAAGTTTATGAAGTCAATGGTGTTGAAGTTCCAGTCGGTTACACATACGTGAACAATGCCATTGCATTGATTTCAGATACAACAATCGTTGATGGACAAACCTTAACGAGTAATATGGATGGTTCAGAATTTCAAAGCACTGGCTGGTACTATCGTCCGACTGCCACAATTAAGGCAGGATTTAAATACAATCTTTCGCGCGATTTGGCTGTGTTCTTGAATTCTGGTTATCTGAACAAGGCTCCACTATTTAGTCAGATTTACACGAATGCAAACGAGCGCTTCAATGCGATAGAGAATGAAATTATTTCTAGTTTCGAAAACGGATGGAATTACAAGTCGAAGAAGTTTTCATTCAATGTAAATCTATATTACACCACATGGAAAAACAAACCTTTTCCATACGGCCTTTCGGTTCCTGATCCACAAGATCCTACTTCAAACATAACCGTAAATATTCGCGGAATGAATGCACGTCACCAAGGTGCAGAATTCGATTTCGCATATAAAATAAATGACCGAATTACCTTTGAAGGATTAGCTTCTTTTGGAGATTGGATTTGGACATCTTCAGACACTATCTTAATTTTTGACGACAATGGAAACCCTGTCTATTCAAATCCTGGTGATCCGAATAGCGAACAATACAGTGTTGTATACGACGCGAATGGTGTGCACGTGAGTGATGCTGCGCAGACCCAATTGGGAGCTATGTTACGTTACGAATGGAAAAACGGTGCCTATGCAAAAACCAGATACACTTGGTTCGATCGTTATTTCTCAGACATGAATCCATTTGAGTTAAAAGGTGAAAACGCGGGTAGAGAGTCTTGGAGAATTCCATCTTATGGAACATTAGAATTACACGCGGGATATGGCAAAGAGTATCGCGGTATTCGTTGGGATTTACGAGGAAGTGTTTTCAATGTTTTAAACAGTGTCTTCATTACAGACGCTCGCAACAATGATTTAAATGCATTGTACAACAATAAGGATTTCAACTTTGACGCATCTTCTGCCGGAGTTTTCTTTGGTCAGGGAAGATGGTTCAACGTATCTTTATCGGCCACATTTTAATGAAGTAGAAAAAAATAAATTTAGAACAACAGAAAAAAATGAAATACATCTACACACTTTTGCTAGCACTCCTCTTCGGCGCGACACAAGCACAGGTTGTCATAAACGAAGTTGATGCCGATCAATTCGGAACAGACGCCGCTGAGTTTATTGAACTCTATGGCACGCCAGGACAATCCCTTGACGGCCTTGTTATGGTGTGGTTTAACGGTGCAAATGGCACTTCTTATAAAACAACAGATTTAACAGGATATTCCATTCCAGCATCTGGTTATTTTGTAGTTGGAAATGCCGGTGTTCCAAATGTGAATATCACTTTTGCAGGTAATACATTACAAAACGGAGCGGATGCTATTGCCATTTACCAAGCAGCTCCTTCGGCTTGGCCAAATAGCGCTGCCGCAACTGCAACTGGATTGATTGATGCCGTTGTATACGGGACAGCAGATCCAGATGCTACAACCTTAATTACCGTATTAACTCCAGGTCAACCTCAAGTCGATGAAGGAACCGCTACTTCAACATTAAATAATTCTATCTCACGCCTACCAGATGGTGGTTCGGCGTTTAACTCCAATGCATATGTAACTCAGCTTCCCACCCCTGGTGCATCCAACACGGGGACCATTTCAGGATGTATGGATAACACAGCGTGCAACTACAACCCGCTCGCTGTTACGGACAATGGTTCATGTGCATTCCCTGGTGATGCTTGTAATGATAACATAGCAACTACAACAGGTGATACTTACGATGCCAATTGCGACTGTGCCGGAACTCCGATTGCAGGAGGAACAATATTAGCCGCTCGAATTGCAGGAGTTGGAGCGGCCGTTACTGTAACGGGTATTGTTACAAATGGTACTGAAATGGGCAGCTCTGTGCGCTACATTCAGGATGATCAGGCTGGAATTGCAATTTACCCCGGAGTGGACTGGGCTTCATGGCCTGCAGCTCCTTTACGCGGTGACCTTGTTACCGTTTCAGGTGTGATCACAGAATTCAACGGATTACTCGAAATTGGACCAACACTTACCGGTGTAACTGTCAACTCATCAAACAATACTCTTCCCACAAATCAATTGGTTACTCCAAATATGATTGCCGAAGAATACGAAGGCGAATTAGTGCAAGTTGAAAATGTTGTTTTTGATTTAGCAGGATCTGTAATTTCTGGAAACTCAACATACTCCTTCAATTCAAACGGAGAAACTGGTGTAATCTATATTCGTGCTGGAAGCGTACTTGTCGGAACTAACCTTCCTGCGAGCGCGATAACATTGGTTGGAATTGTTTCGCAATTCGATGCTACTGCACCATACGATGCTGGTTATCAAATATTACCTCGAGACGAAAATGACTTCATTCTTCCTCCTGGAGTTGCTATAACTGGCCCTGTTACACAAACTAACATTACCACAACTTCCTTCGACTTAAACTGGACAACAAACAACAACGGTGACAGTCAAGTGAACTACGGATTAACGCCTGCTTTGGGCCAAACCGTATACATAAATGAAAGCGTAACAAACCACGTTGTGAATATTCCAGGTCTGCAGCCTGGTACCATTTACTATGCCTCAGTAACCTCTTCCAACGCCGATGGATCAAGCACAAGCAGCGTTCGTCCGTATGCCACAAAGAGTTTAAGTTCTGGAGAGATCAGAACATACTTCACAAGACAAGTGGATAATAGCTTTGCGACAATTGAGAATGCAGTATCTCTTGGCGGCGCAACCAACGACACTATTGCAGCATATATTCTCCGTGCGCAACAAGCTGTAGACATTGCGATATATAACTTCACAGATGATGCAGTCATAGCTAATGCTATCAATAACAGATTTGCTGCCGGTGTTCAGGTTAGGATAATTGGTGATGGCTCAACTGCTCAACTTGGATTCTCTCTTCTAAATCCAAGCATTCCTAAAATAGAAAGAGTAAATGCTTCTGGTACAGGAATCATGCATAACAAATTCATTGTTGTGGACCCTGACTCTGCTGCAAATTCATGGGTATTTACAGGATCTACCAACTGGACTGACAATAACATGTACAATGACTTCAACAACATAATCATTTTCCAAGATCAAAGTATTGCTCGCGGATATCGCATGGAGTTTGAAGAAATGTGGGGAGGTTCTGGTGCTCAACCTGGAAATCCAAACGGCGTGTTCGGAGCAGATAAAACCAACAACACTCCTTTGCAATATGTCCTTGGACCCAACGATATCAAAGTAGAAAGTTACTTCTCTCCTACAGACAACGCTAACGGCGCAATCATCAAAACAATGCAGACTACCGATGCCAATTTGGACTACGCTATTTTAGCGTTCACTCGAACAGACATCGCCGATGCAATTATTGCTGAAGATGATTTGTTCTTGGTGTTGGTTCGTGGTATGATCGAGCAAGTTTCAGACCCATCATCTGAATTTGCCTATTTGCAAGCAGCTGGGCAGGACATTCGTTCACACGAGGATATTTCTTATGACCTACACCACAAGTATTGCATCGTGGATCACAGCACGTTAGATTCAGACCCTACAGTGCTTACAGGAAGTCACAACTGGAGTAGCGCAGCGCAAACTACCAACGACGAAAATACTGTTGTTGTTCATGACGCTCGCGTAGCAAACTTATTCCTTCAAGAGTTCATGGCGACATGGAGTTTAGTGGGTGTTGAAGATGCTGACAACAACGACATGAGTGTTTATCCAAATCCTGCATCATACAACTTATGGGTAGGTGTTCCGATTCAATCTGGAAAATCAATTTTGAATATTTTCAATGCGCAAGGACAATTGGTTCACACTGAAAATCTGAATGCTGGCATGAATCAAGTTTCACTTCCTTCACTGGCCGTTGGAACATACGTTTGTAAGGTTTCAAACGACACAAACCTTTGGACGAAGACGATCATTATTAAATAATCATACTTCCGATTTAGATACTAAGGGGGCGGAACATTCCGCCCCCTTATATTTGTAACACTATGGAAACCTTTCGAATTATTGGACTCATGAGCGGCACCAGTCTCGACGGACTGGACATTGCGCTCTGTGACCTTTCATTCAATGAGGGAAAATGGGATTATGAAATTGTAGCGGCGGAAACCGTAGTGTATGATACTTCGTGGCGTGACATTTTTCGAAGAGCTCATAAAATGTCTGCTCTCGAATTGGCGCAGTTGAATGTTGACTTTGGCATTTATTCAGGGAAACAAGTCAAGCGTTTTTTAACCGAAAGAAACCTAACTGCGGATGCTGTTGCCTCACACGGTCATACCATCTTTCATCAACCCGGAGAATCACTTACCGTTCAAATAGGCAGCGGTGCGCATATAGCTACTCATTCCGGTATTAAAACCATTTGTGATTTCAGAACAACGGACGTTGCACACGGCGGACAAGGCGCACCACTCGTTCCCATCGGAGACCGTTTGCTATTCAACGAATACGATTTTTGTTTGAATATTGGAGGAATTGCCAATGTCTCATATACACTCATGGGCGATTTAAATGCCTTCGATGTTTGTGTAGCGAATATGGCATTGAATCTATTGGCTGAACAAACTGGACATCCGTTCGATGCAAACGGAGAAATGGCTCGACGAGGAGTCGTTAGTACTGATCTCCTTGAAAAACTAAACGCCCTTCCCTACTACTCGCAAGAGCTTCCCAAATCTTTAGGAAAAGAATGGTTCGAACGCCACTTCCTTCCTTTGCTCGGCGCATCGCAATTAACCATTCGTGATTTATTAGCGACATGTACAGAGCACATGGCCATTCAAATCGCAAAAATTTTCGATGGTTGGACCGGAAGTGTTTTGGTTACAGGCGGAGGAGCTTTCAATTCATTTCTCATTGAATCGATTCAAGCGAAAACAGATTTGGCGGTTGTCGTCCCTGACAACGACACCGTTCAATACAAAGAGGCGCTCATTTTCGCGCTATTAGGCGCACTTCGTCTTTCTGAACAACCGACAGCACTCTCTGAAGTAACAGGCGCTTCTAAAGACACCTGTGGCGGTTGCATCTATTTATAATCTGAATTTATTTCATTGAACAGTTGCATCGTCTCGACTGTATGTAAACTTTCAGGCTGGTGAATCCAAAAATAACATTTCTTCAAACCAATTTTTTCCCACGCCTTCAATTGCTGAATCCATTGTCGCATGCGAATTTCATCGCTAACCTGAAGATCATTTCCTCCAAAACGTACCACCAACTCATCACTGGTTAATCGCATATGCACTGCATCTCTTCTACCGGCAGTATCGCAAACAATCAATCCAACTTTCAACTTTTTTAATTCATTCGCATACTCTTCTAAGACATTTCCAACAAACCAATCGGGATGCCTCATTTCCACAGAGTACCGAACATCTGTTGGAAGTTTTTCCAAATAACGCAACAACGGTTCTGCCTTCGATGGACTGTAATGTGGAGGAAGTTGAATGAACGTTGTACCCAAATTTTTCCCAAAAGCAAACAACGCCTCAATGAACAAATCGGTCTCACGCTCGCAGTTCTGAAACTGTCGCCAATGGGAAATACTCTGAGGAAATTTCGGACAGAATAAAAAATTCGAAGGCACTTGTTCTACCCACTTCGCAACTTGAGCAATCGGCGGAGTTCGATAATGAGACCCGTTGAATTCAATGCACGGAAACAATCTGGAATAATGAAAAAGAAATTCTGAGGGTTTTGCTTTCGCCGGAAAATGAACTCCCTTCCACTGTGGAACTCCCCAAACAGTTCCTCCAACAATGATTTCCAAATCACCCGAACGTTCATTCGGTAAAAATGAATAATCTTGATGGGGGACGTCTAGTGAAAAATTAAGATGATCTACGTTATCTAACTTTCCGAATTTCACTCGACAATGTTTCTGTGTGGAGCTAGCATAGCCGCAGCCTGACGTTCGCGCTTCACATGACCAATAGCGTAAATCGGCGTCCAAATAAATCCATACAAACCGAACACACCAATGATAGAAGCAGTAGCCCACCAATGCGCTACAAAAAACTCATCTTTCCAAATATAATTGTAGAAAGAAGTAATGATGTCTCCCTTCTGCGGATCATGCATTGGAATGAAATTGAAAAGCATTGAGGCTAAAACGACTAATGTTACCAGAGCAGTTGACCCTATAGAAGCAGAATAATTCGGATCACTTCCAGAACCTTTCGTGAAATTCCAATAGCCCACCATGTAGTTGTAAGCATCACAAACAACAACAACTTCGTCATCCCACTGCGCATGGTACAATCCGTCGCTCACACGGGTAATTACTTCACCGTTCACTTTCACCCAACGTTGAGCGCCTTTGTCCTCTTGACCGTCTAAATGTGAAGTTCCACTTTCAACAAGTTTTCCTTTTACAATTCTTAATTCGCGATTTGGAAATAGTTTTTCAAACATGGTTTTTGGTGTTGTTAATGCGAAGATAATGGAAAGGCTTCAAGCTCTACACGTCGGCCCTTCTCTCCGATTTCGTTTATTCCGATGACTTTAATTTTAATATTCTTTTCTGGAATTCCGTTGGACACAAGCCACTGTTTGGTGGATTGAATTCTGGCATTGGCTAAATCGCGATTTCGTTTTACACTGCCGTCGGAACTCGCAAATCCGCTAATGGTAAAGGATGATCCAGACTGACTCTTCAGCCAATTTCTAAGATCTATTTTTTGAATTTCACTCAGTGCACTTTCATTCACAGGAAAGAAATATTTCTTTGTTGAAACAACATCTGAAGGGAGGTTATCTCCTCGCACAACATTCAATTTACTCCTGTCTATTTCTTCCAAAAAAGTCAGATTCGTGTATACAAAATCAAGAAGTTCAAATTGGAAATTACCATTCGCATCGAATTTGAATACTCGAATGATATTTCCGAATTCATCAATAAGCTCTGCCTTGTACCCCTTGCCGTTCCCGGTTGCTTTTAAAAGCTCCCAATCTTTTTCTTGAATACTAACCTTGTATTTCGTTTCTAACGAAAGACTGAAAAGAGCCGTTAACCCTTCAGTATTGGACTTCAAATCAGAACGTTCTCCGCTTCCAACAGAAACAACTGATAAGCCGATATTTGGCAATACTCGCGCTCCTTCCTTCAATCTAAATTGAACCTGTTTCGTTTTTTGCGGTAGAATGTATCGCTCAATTTTTTGCTCACGCGAAACGTAAGCCTCATGCTCAGACACAAACACTATCTTATTTGCATCACCTTTTTCGGTGTTGAATGGAAACGGTAGTTTGGTTGAAGATTGAAAAGCGTCCTTTTTATTTGAAGAATATAACGTCAACTTCAAATTATCTTGTAGACCCATTCTTGAAAAATATAGGGTGCCTTTAAAGATTGTAGCGCCTAGTTCATTGTCTGAAGAATTCACACCCGCACCCAAATTGAAAACAGGTCCCCAACCCTCTCCAATGCGATAACAACCGT
>JACCDK011120938.1_pt1 | contig 14167 bp, 17 predicted proteins | sample 7445871 | NCBI WGS metagenome assembly JACCDK01 (sample SAMN15323436, study PRJNA562643) | freshwater metagenome | isolation source: river surface water | place: USA:Blue River Watershed | collected 2017-08-15 | reverse complement strand
CTTGTTTAGGAGTCCATTTTTTTAAGCCAAGTGTAAAAGTATATGCGGGTGAACCTGAAGGTGCTGCCGATGCGGTATTAAGTATACAAACAGGCAAGGTGGAAAAGGCCGCTTTTGTCAACACCATTGCTGATGGGCTTTTAACCACCTTAAGTGAACGGACTTTAGCTATTATTAAAGAACATGTCACCGACATTTTATTGGTATCAGACGAGGAAATAAAATCGGCCATGCGCTTAATTTATGAACGCATGAAAATTATTGTAGAGCCAAGTTGTGTTGTTCCATTCGCGGCAGCTTTAAAAAATCCAGCTTTATTTCAAGGAAAAAAAGTGGGTATTATTTTAACAGGGGGCAATGTAGATATAGCAAAATTGGGAGAATGGTTTAAATAATTTTTTTAGCTGCCATATCAATTATTCTAAGGTTAATTTCAAATCACGAAAAAAATTTTCCTCTTCTATTTCAATCACTTCGCCCGGCTGCATTTGGCCAAGTTGAACATTTTCAATGGCAATTCGAATAAGTCGAATGCATTTGTGATTCACGGCAGCGACCATTTTTCGTACCTGATGAAACTTACCTTCTGTTAAAGTAATCTTTACCCAACTGGTAACGACCTTCTCATGCAAAGGTTTACCCATTTCAAAAAGTCCTTTTGGTTTTTGTACAATGGCCACTTCACAAGGAGTAGTAGAAAAACGAGTTCCATTTTTTGCACTAATCTCAATACCTTCTGCGAGCTTTTTAGCAGTACTTTCGGTCATCGTATTCTTTACCTGCACTAAATAAGTACGTTTATGCGGAATGGGGCCCTGAAAAAGAAGTTTAGTGATTTTTTTATTCGTAGTTAATAATAATAAACCCTCAGAATTTTGATCCAATCTTCCAATAGCATGTGTTCCAATAGGAAAGTTAAAATGTAAATCTCCCAACAAACGCACATCATGGCTACTCACAAATTGAGATACCATGTTAAATGGTTTATTTACTAAAAAGTAGCGATGAGGGCTCATATCAAATTGCAAATTACTTAATATTGCATATGCAGCAATTTTCAAAAGATCCTTTACACGGAAAAACACTTGAATATATTGTCACAGAATTAGTGAACTACTTTGGATGGGAGGACCTGGGTCAACATATCCCCATTAATTGTTTTAATAGTAATCCAAGCATATCATCTAGTTTAAAGTTTTTACGCAAAACACCTTGGGCAAGAAAAAAAGTAGAAGACTTATATATAAGAATGATAGAGGCTTAGCATTTATTGTATCCGCATCCTACCTTATATTTTGCAGCTAGCAATGCATAAAAAGCAAGAAATAATCCAAATGCGCCAGATACGTAATCGGATTGTCTAAAGGCAGCAACTAACATAAATAAACTAAGGCTTAATCTAAAAATTAACGTTAAATCTAATTTCGATAAAAACTTTCGCATAGTTGATATTTGATTAAAAGTACGCATCAATCACTGCCAACTTGGTGACATTTATTACATTATAATAAATGATCTATATTTACATTTGAAGTCAATTACATTATGCTATCCAAAGAAACACTCAAAAAAATATTTCCCAATTGGGAAGAAGGATTGTATGACGCTGTGTTAAATGAAGCAGTGCTTAAAGAAGCAAAAGCAGGTACCACTATGCTAAAAATGGGTCAAAATATTAAATCTGCCATGTTGGTAATTGAAGGTACTGTTAAGTTGTATCAGGAAGGGGAGGATGGTGGTGAATATTTTATGTACCATTTAAACCCAGGGGAGGCATGTGCTGTAACCCTTGTTTGCAATTACCATCATGAACAAAGTCAGGTTTTAGCAAAGGCAATGACTGACATAAAATATTTAGCTATTCCCATTGAATTTATGGAAAAGTGGTTAAACGAATTTAAGAGTTGGCACTACTTTGTAATTAAAACTTACCGAAGCAGGTATGAAGAACTCCTTAAAACCATTAATGAAACTGCATTCAAAAATATGGATGAACGCTTAGCATTTTATATTGAAAGACAAGTACATCAATTTGGGAATACTGTAAAATTAACACACCAGGAAATTGCCAATGATTTAAATACCTCGAGGGAAGTAATAAGCCGTTTACTAAAAAAAATGGAAAATAATGGCTGGATAATTATGAATAGAAATTCATTTGATTGGATTAAAAAATAATAATTTTATTGCTTTCCGCTGCATTGTGATAAATATCACCAAATTAGCAGTTTAAATTGATCAATTTTGTAAAAGTAAAATTTATACTATGCAAAATGTAATTAAGTCTATTCAGGAAAAAAAAGGTACTTTATTAGATGTAAGAAGCGTGATGGAATTTGAGGAGAATCATATACCAGGCGCTATTAATATTCCATTAGATACCGTTGAAGCAAATATTAAATTAATAGCTGAAATGCCAAAACCAATTGTTGTGTATTGCTTAAGTGGTGGCCGAAGTGGTATTGCTACTGGAATTCTACAACAAAATGGCATTACAGATACCTATAATGGTGGTGGCATTTTTAGTTTAAATAATATCATAAATAACAATTAACATGTTTAGCTTTTTCAAAAAACTATTTGGTCCTGGTACCGATTTCAAAGCATTACAACAAGCGGGGGCTATTATTATTGATGTGCGTTCACCTCAAGAATTTGACAGGGGACGTATTAAGGGATCGAAAAATATTCCAGTAAATATGATTCAAAGGGAAATAGCCGCTATCAAAAAATGGAATCAACCCATTATTACCGTGTGTCAAAGTGGAGCAAGAAGTAGCATGGCAAAATCAGCTATAAAAGCGGCAGGCATTGAAGTATACAATGGGGGTTCCTGGTTAAGTTTAAGGTCCAAATTGGATTAATGCGCTACAAATAAAGCCAAAACATCAATACCCCATAATTATATATCATGAATTTTATCATCAAAAAATACAAACTGGACCTAATTGGTATTTTACTAGGCGCCATTGCAGGGTTCATGTATTGGAAGTTCGTAGGATGTGCTAATGGAACCTGTATGATTACCTCAAAACCCTTAAACAGTAGTTTATATGGCGCACTCATGGGTTTTCTGCTATTTGGCATGTTTAAAAAAGAAAAATAATTGAATCATACACATCAATAAGTTTAACAGAGGAGCTCATTTAATAAATGAGCTCCTCTGTTTTTGAGCAAGGGAAAAAAAGAATATAAAATAAATGCCATCAATTGTTAAGCAATCATCAAAAAGTGAATATAAATTGCCAATAGTTCCTAAATTATTGTTAACGAATTAAACTTCATTCAATTAAACTTGTCTTTCCTTTGTAATAACATTATTTTTAAAAAAAATCACTATGGGCAAAATTACTCCTTATAAATTAACCGCTATTTTAACCGCAATCATAGTAGTTGCCTGGGGCTGTAAAAAACTTGATTTAACCATAGTGAATCCAAATGAAAATGCTGTTTTTGACCCCTTTGCAGCTACAAAAGCAACATTTGGCACTAATATTGACTTTGCCAATCTTAATAATTATGCAAATCAAACCAAACCAGCATACATTTTAAATGATAATTCGGGCAACAATCCTATCACCAATCCAAAAGCAACCTTAGGAAGAATATTGTTTTATGATAAAAACTTAAGTATAAATAATACAATTTCCTGTGGTAGTTGTCATAAACAAGCTTTTGCATTTAGTGATACCGCCATAGTGAGTAAGGGGGTGGAAGGAGGGGTCACTGTTCGACATTCAATGCGTTTAGTGAATGCCCGTTTTTCAAATGAGTTAAAGTTTTTCTGGAACGAGCGTGCTGCCAACTTAGAAGTACAAACAACCATACCCATTCAGGATCATGTTGAAATGGGATTCAGTGGTGTAAATGGGCGTGGCAATATCAATAGCCTAGTGAATAAATTAGGTGGCATTAACTACTATAAGGAAATATTTAAAACAGTTTATGGCGACACCATTGTAACTGAAGCACGATTACAAGAATCATTAGCGCAATTTGTTAGAAGTATTCAATCCTTTGACTCCAAGTTTGATGCAGGCAGAGCGCTAGTGAATAATGAAAGGGATCCTTTTCCCAATTATACAAACCAAGAAAATGCAGGCAAGAACCTATATTTAGCTCCTCCTGTTTTTGATGGAGTGGGAAATCGCATTTCAGGAGGAGTGGGTTGTAATGGATGTCATCGTGCGCCTGAATTTGATATTGATCCCAATAGCAGAAATAATGGAATTGTTGGCGTCATTGGAAGCAATGCTATTGAAACTAATAACACAAGGGCTCCTTCCTTAAGAGACTTAGTAAAAGCCGATGGAACATCCAATGCCAGAATGATGCATACTGGTCAATTTACCACAATTGAGGGCGTGCTAGCACATTATAATAATATCCCCAATATAGCTGCGAATAATAATTTAGACAACCGCTTAAGAGTGGATGGGGTGGGTAATAAATTAAATTTAACGGCAACAGAAATTACCCAATTGGTCGCATTCATCAAAACACTTAGAGGCACTAATATATATACAGATAAAAAATGGTCAAACCCATTTTTAGTGCAGTAGTAAACTAAATTTTTTTTGCTAATTTGTCTATAATTGCCAATAGCATTTATATGAAAAAATTAATAAAGCCAGTTGTCACAATTGATGATTATATCCTACTTCAAGAAAAGGAAAAGCAAGCAGGTTTAAAAAAACTTAAAAGTATCATTAAAAAAGCTGCTCCTAAGGCCACTGAAGGTATTAGCTATCATATGCCGGTGTTTATTCAAGAGGGCAAATTAGTTTATTTTTCAGCCGCTAAAAATCATTATGGTTTTTATCCTACCGCTAAACCTATTGAAGTATTTAAAAAACAATTGGACCAACTTGGCTTAAATTATTCAAAAGGTGCCATACAATTACCATTAGACAAGGCTTTCCCCATAAAATTAATTCAGGAAATAGTAAAGTTCAGGATTCAAGAAAATGAAATGAAGGCCATGTTAAAAAACAGAAAAAATACAAAAAAGTAAAATTTACTTCAAAATATCTTGAATGATACTTAAGTGATGCTTTGTATGAATGCAAAAAAAGCGTTGTGTTTCAGCAACATTAAGTTGCCCAAAAATGGGATGTGAAAAAAACTGATTTTTTGAACTGCTAGTAAGTTCATTTACAGCAGTTCTTGCTTTTTGTATTTGCAGCAGTAATTGTTCGCTATTTAAGGAATCAACAGGCATAACTACTGTTGGTGCCTTTGCTTTACCCCTTGGAAATTTCCCCAATAAAAATACAAGCTGTTTCATAAATGAGAAAGTTGGCTTGTATTTTAGTGGGTCCGCTTTTTGTATAGTTTCGGCAATTTTTATGATCACCAAACAGCTATGATCTATATGCCAACCCACCGATACGGATGAGATGGTTGGATTCGTTGAATCAGAAAACTGAATCTGCTCCTCCAAGTTATTTAAAATGCTGTTTAGCTTATTCATTGCTCCTATTGTTATTTACTTTAAATCATCAATGATTATAAAGTTTTTTTTGGAGGTAAGGCAAATGCTTTTGCTTCATGTTCGAAATTTCCATTATGTGCACCATCGCAAAAAGGCTTGTTTTTACTCAATCCACATCGGCAAAGTCCAACAATTTCTCTGCCGGCTAAATCGTATTGATTTCCTTCTCTATCTACAATTGTAAATTCGCCCTCTACTTTAATGGATCCGTTGTTGTTGATGGTAATTTTTGTTGACATATATTTTAATTTAAGTACTCAATTTAAGACTATTTATTGAATAAACTAAAGTGGCGCAAGTGACTTAACGTTACTTTGCCAATAAAGAACTAATTTTTATATTTTTTCGAATCTCCTCACTTTGAGACTGGATCGCTATATTATTATAGGGGCTAGTAGGAAAAAAGATATCAGTCATTACCGTGAGTCCATTGTCTGAAAAAATTTCAATGGAAGTTTTATCAATTAAAACTTTAAATGAAAAATTAGACTTAGTACTGATTCTTGGGGCCGAATGTAAAGCAGCAAAGTCCTTATGAAAACTATGCACCCCTGCAAAACTTCGATCAATAAAATATTGATTAGTAGATTGATCAAATCCGAAATCCAATGACTCCCCTTCCTCATTATTTAAAGTGAGCGTGAAGCTATTGATATTTGAACCTTGTATATTAATTTCATAAGGCAAATTTTGGGTTATTGGCCCCTCCGATAAATAATTTGATTTATAAAATTTCAATTCCTTAACAGGCATTGAAGTTAAATACATTTCCTCTCCTACTTCCTGTAAATTCAACTCTCTTGCAATGGTCATGGCGCTTCTCCATTTATCAGTAGGCACTTGTTGTGCATACAACCAATTGCTCATCCATCCAATGGCTATTTTTCTATTACCCGTATTGTACCAGGTTACCCCAGCATAATTATCAGCACCATAATCTACCCATTTTGTTTTACTAGAAGAAGTACTGAATTTATGTCCGTCAAAATCACCCACAAAATATTGTGTTGCCGATCCTTTATTGGGGCCTCCTGGATTTACACTAACGGATAGCACCCAATAAGTTTTTCCATTATAGGGTAATGAAAATAAATCAGGACATTCCCATACACCTTCATGGTTACCCAATAGTTCGCCAAAATCCGATTCAAAATTCCAATCCTTTAAATTTTCGGAACTATACAATGAAACTTTATTTTTTACTGCCAACGCCATGATCCAATGTTTAGTAGGTTCATGCCAAATAACTTTAGGATCTCTAAAATCATTAATACCTGGATTTTTAATCACAGGATTGCCAGGATACATTTTCCAGGTATTCCCACCGTCATTGCTGTAAGCAATACTCTGATTTTGAAAATTATTTTTTCCTGCTTTTTCACCTTCCATTGAATGTTGTGTAAATATGGAAATGATGGGCGGATTTTTTAGTGTACCTAAGCCTGATGTATTGTATTTATCCACTACTGCACTTCCGGAAAAAATTAAGCCTAAACTGTCGGGGTATATTGCAATGGGCTTATGCTCCCAATGTATCAGATCCTTGCTAGTAGCGTGTCCCCAATGCATTGGCCCCCATACTGTGGCATTGGGATAAAATTGATAATATAAATGATAGACCCCATTTTGAAAAAACATTCCATTGGGATCATTCATCCAACCTTTTTTAGGCGAAAAATGTATGATTGGCCTATACAAACTTTCATTATTATTTGTGTCTTTACGCACTTCATTTTGCGCATGACTACTTAAGCAACTGCAGGTAATCATTGCAAAAAATAAAAATAAGGTAAGGGGGATGCGCATAAATCTAATGGGGGATTTGATTGGAAATATGGTCTAGCACCTGAAATGCAGTCTCCGCCATTTTATTTCCTTTGTTGTCTAATAGAGGATTTATTTCGGTAAACTCAATGCAACCAACTTTATTTGTTGCTAAAAACAAATCAAAAATTTGCAAGATTTCTTCAGGCATTAAACCCCTAGGCACTGGCGTACCTGTTCCATAAGATATATTGTCACAGTCCATTGAGTCAACGTCAAATGATATATAAATGAAATCACAATTAGCAAGTTGATGAATTGCTTCTTGAATACAAGTAGCCAAACCGCGGAACCTTAACTCTTCAACTTTAATATGTTTAATTTTATTTTTTTCAATGGTATATTTTTCCGCTTCCTCATAATCACGCACCCCTATATAAACTAAATGAGCTGGAATTATTTTAGCACTATCTGTACCTATACTTTTTAAATTTTCCCAATGACTAATGGTCAAATCACCTGGTTCGTTAATTTTACAATCTAAATTATCAAAACCTAAGGCAGCAGCCAATGGCATACCATGTATATTGCCTGAAGGGGAAGTGAAAGGAGAGTGCAAGTCGGCATGTGCATCTAACCAAATTACTCCAATTTGTTGATGAGGTAATGCTTTTTTTATACCGCTAATGGTACCTAATGCTGAGGAATGATCTCCTGAAAGAACTATAGGGAAAAAACCTTGTTCCAAATTTTCACAAACAGCGTCACACACCCTTTCACATTGCTCTACAACATGTTCAATTCTTTTGGCAAAGGTGTTGGTGTTTTTGTTGTAGATAGTTTCATTATGTGTCTCTACATCTTGAAATAAATGTCTATTGAAATAATCATTATTTTGATTAATCGCTGCTATTTCAATCGCATCAATACCCATGTCGGACCCTCTGGTGCCTGCTCCAATATCAGATCTATTTTTAATTAATTTAATCTTCATACAATAGATAATTTTTTCAATTTATATTTTCTTACATAAAATGGTCAGAATTCTAGGAATATTTGTCCTATCATTATCGTCAAAATACTCATTAAATTGCTCAATGACAAATCCTGCTTTTTTGGCTGCAGTATAAAAATCAGATACATTGTGAGTGTAACAATTTACGACTTGTTCCCCATGTTCAGTCATAAATCTTGCCTTTGAACCCGCATACTGTTTAAATGGATGAAGCTCCCCAATATAAACATATCCGTCTTTTACAACTACTTTTGATAATTTCTCAAAAACTGCTTCTATATCTTGAATATGTTCCAATACTAAACTAAAAGTGGCTAAATCATATTCCCTTTTTGCAAAACTCCAATCCTCATTAATATCCGCAATGATGAAATTGATATTTGAAGTGTTGATTTTTGATTTTGCGATTGCAATCATTTCTTTTGTCAAATCAACAGCTGTAATGTTTTGACAAATTGTTCCCAACCAGCTTGTATTTTTTCCTGTACCACAACCTATTTCTAAACAGTGTTCAAATTGATAATTGCCAAGTGTTTCCTTTAATGCAATGGCTTCTAAGTCCCTTGTTTTATTCAAATTGGTATCATATTGTGAAGACCAATCACGGTATGCCATTTCTACATCCATAAAAAATATTTTATAAAACAAATATCTTAAAAGTACCCGGTTGTGCCTAATAAATGTTTGATTTTTTAAAGACAAATAGGCGCAAAAAAACCACTCACAAGGAGTGGCTTTTTATATTTAATTTATTTTAATTCTCCATCCAACATACAAAGTGCTTCCCATAGTTGGTCCCCAAATCATGGATGCATCAAAATAAGGACTAAATGGCTGTGACGCTGATACGATGGCAGTTTGTTGTAAAAAATTAGTGATGTTCTCCACACCTATATAAAAATCCATTGGGTATTTTTTTTCAAAAGATTTAGAAATCTGCGCATTCATTAAAAAATAATTTGGAGAATAACTATCTAATTGAAAATTGGATGGATTGAGTGAAGTATTGGTAATGCGTTTTCGTCCATTATAGTTAATGGTATAATTAAATTTCCAATCATTAACCGTATTGTAATCCATACTGAGAAAAGCACGGTGTTTAGCAATAAATGGACGCTCCAATAATTGGCCACTGTAAGTTTGTTGCACATCAAAAAAACGATACGCGATACGAATATCTAGTCTTTTCACAGGGTTGATCCCTAATTCCGATTGAAAACTATTTGAAAATGATTTACCTGTTAAATTGTAAAAACTAACGGCTCTTGTATTTTCTAAATCTACAACGACTTGATTGCTAAAATCATTTCTAAAAAAATCGAGGCTTAAAGTAGCAGGATTTCCGAATAAATTAAATTTCTGATCTACACTAACCCCTTTATTCCAGGCAATTTCAGGCAATAATCCATAACCAGCAGTGGTGGCAGTGGGTACAATAACCAACTGCCTTGTACTTACCAATACACTGTTATTCTCGGCAAATATATTGGCCGTTCTTTGTCCCCTACCTGCACTAAATCTTATTACTGTTCCCGCAATTGGCTCATACCTAATATTAAGGCGAGGCGTGATAAAAGCCCCAAATAAATTATTTTCATCCCCTCTTAATCCGGCTACCATTGTCCATTTTTCATTGGGAGTAAATGTATATTCAAAAAAGGCGCCTGGCACTATTTCTTTTCGAGCATAATTATTATTCATTAAGTCCTCATTGTATTTGTCATACTGAAAACTTATTCCTGTTCTAAATTTATGTATTGTTGAATTTATAATAGACTGGTAAATTAAGTTGCCATAAAAACTTTTCTGTTTAGCATTATAGTTGGTTAATCCAAAATAGGAATTTTGTGTATGATCTACTATATTCATTTGTAAACCAATGCTTTTATATTTTTGTTGAGGAAAAACATAGCCCATTTTTGCAAATAGCTCATATCGTTCAGTGTTAATAGAAAGCCCATATTTATTAAGCATGTTTTTATCCATGCTAGGATCATAATTTAATTGACCTCCTAGCCTTGAACTATTCAAAACTTTGACACCAATTTGGCCAAGAACTCCATTGCTATTATCAAACATATATCGATTCACAATACTCGTTTCATTACCAGTGGGTTGATCTTTAAAGCCGTCATTATTCATATCTACTCCATTGTATAGAAAATTATTGTGTAACAATAATCCGGTCGACCATTTTGAATTGAGCTTAGTGGCTAAATTTAAATTCAAGTCGGTTTTACCTTGTCCATTCGCATATATATTACCCAAAAGCTTTTCAGCTGTTTCAGGCTTTTTTAATTCAACATTAATTTGTCCAGCAATACTTTCAAACCCATTGGCTACCGAACCGACCCCTTTTGTGAGTTGTATACTTTCAATCCATGGGCCTGCAATGGAATTTAATCCCAATGGTGTTGCTAAGCCACGTGGACCGGGCAAATTTTCAATAGTTAACTGAGTATAATTGCCACTTAAACCTAGTAATTGAATTTGTTTTGAGCCTGTCACCGCATCATTGTAAGAAACATCCACAGAAGGATTGGTTTCAAAACTCTCACTTAAATTACAACAAGCTGCCTTTAGTAATTCCGCACCTGTCATCACTTCTGTTCGAACTGGATTTAAATAAGAAATGAAACTACCAAGTTGACGACTCACAACAGTGACTTCATTTAATTGCCCCTTGGAGGCTAATATCACTTTTAAATCATTTGAATGTATAACGGTAAGTGTATCTGCTTTATATCCAACATAATTGATGATTAATTTTTTGCTGTCTGCATTTTCAGGAATGGCAAAAACACCCAAACTGTCGGTGACTACCCCTTTGTTTGTTCCAAGCCAATAAATACTAGCATTGGGTAAAGGTTCGAATTTACCATTACTACCCTCCTGCAACACAACCCCTTTGATTAATTCAACATGGTTTTCTTCCTCCTCCATTTCCCTGTAATGGCAGCATGCTGGGAGTGCATTGTAAATAGCATCCTTCGCTTTTTTGCCCTCTAAGTCATGACCAACAAGTAAAATTTTGTTTTGTATTTTCTCTAAGGAAACCTTTGTAGAATCGTATTCCAGCTGAAGCATATTTGACACTTCATCCCATATACCCTTTGTAACTCCTTTTATTTTCACCGCCAATTCAATTCTTGACTTGCATTGTTCACAAACGCCAAAAACTTTAAATTGGGTAGTAGTTACATTTGTTTTTTTTGTATCCTGCGCTAGTACACTAAATTGACTCAATGTCAATAATAGCAATAAGCTAAACTTTATAAATTTCATTTTTTTTGATTTGATCTATAATTAAATAGCATGTCTATTTAGTATGATCAATCAAATTAAAAAAGTAGCAAAAAAGGCCTGGGGATTTTTATAATAAAGTAAAGGTGGGCCATGCAAATAATTCAATGCAGGTTTAGTATTTACCCATAAATTATTTACTTCCTGAAATTGAAGAAGACTCGTTGGCGTAAAAACCTGAAAAAGTAAAGCATTGGTAGCTGAAGATTTTTCCTGATCAAGTGTTAATTTAACCTGCTTTTTTTTATCCTTACAACATCCTGCTTTCACCATTCCGCATTTGCTACACTTATCCTTTTTTGTTTTAGTAAAGGACCAGCCTGCAAATTTGTTCATGCAATAATGCATATGTATAGTGGCCCCAATGGAGGAAAAACTATACAACACTAATAACAATAAAACTACAGCTTTTTTCACCCCCCAAAGGTAATAAGAATTTACCTATGTCTTCCAACACTTTTTCTAGCTCCAGCTTTGGGCTTGTATTCCGGCGTCGGGCCAAATTCAGCTGGAACGGTTCCTTTAAACACTGGCGCACCCAATAATGCTTCAATAGTGGCAAATTTAGACTGCTCTTTTTCACCCACTAGGGTAAAAGCAGTGCCCGTGGTCGCTGCTCGGGCGGTGCGTCCAATGCGGTGAATATAATCCTCTCCGTCATTGGGTACATCATAATTAATGACTAAATCAATATCGTCAATATCAATACCACGGCTTAGTATGTCCGTAGCCACTAAAATATTGGTTTTTTGATTTCTAAAGTCTTGCAAATATTGCTCTCTGCTTTTTTGATCTAAATCGGAATGAATTTCTTCCGCAGCTAATTTAGCCCGTTTTAATTCCGAGGTCAATACTTTTACATTTTGTTTTTTAGAACAAAAAACAATCACTTTCGTAAATTTCTTGGACCTCAACATATCCTTGATAATGGGTACTTTTTGTGCTTCATACACCACAAATGCTTTTTGAGTGATTTGTTCAGGTGGTTTAGAAATTGCAATGTTTATTTCAACAGGATCCTTTAATATTTTTTTCGCCAAGTCCCTCATCTTCACAGGCATGGTGGCGGAGAAAAGTAAATTTTGTCGCTCTTTAGGTAAGAAAGTAGTAATTTTTGCAAGGTCGTCGCTAAAGCCCATATCCAACATTCTGTCTGCTTCGTCTAACACTAAATATTTTAATCCTTTTAATTTTACATAGCCCATATTTAAATGCGCAATCATTCTTCCTGGAGTACATACAACAATATCCACTCCACTTGTCAATGCTTTTTTCTCGGCAGTAAATGAATTACCATCGCCACCACCATATACCGCAATGGAACTTACATCGGTAAAATAAGAAAGCCCTTCGATACTTTCTGCAATTTGAATAGCCAACTCTCGAGTGGGCACAATGATCATTGCATTAATATCCCCTGCTGTATGGGGCATGGTTAACAGCCTATGTAAAAGTGGTAATAAAAAGGCGGCAGTTTTTCCTGTTCCAGTTTGTGCAGCGGCAATAATATCCTTCCCTTCTAAAATTGGAACCATTACTTGTTGTTGCACAGGCGTGGCTGTTTCATAACCCATTGCATCAATTCCTTCCAAAATCCTTTCGTCCAGCCCTAAATCAATAAATTTCAATTTGTATAATTTTACTAAATAATCAATGTAAAGGTAGTGAAACTTAAATGAACGCCCTATTAACCTAGTTCAAGCCCTATGTTATTGCCTTTAAGGCTAAATAGAATGCAAAAAAGATGGATATTCGCATATAATTTCAAAAAAGCGAACAATGAAACAAGTAGTACTTCATAAAGCCGATACAAGAGGATCTGCAAATCATGGGTGGTTACAAAGTTTTCATACTTTTAGTTTTGCTGGATACTATCATCCTGAGCGTATTCATTTTGGTGCATTGCGCGTATTAAACGATGATACAGTGAGTGGAGGCATGGGTTTTGGCACCCATCCCCATGATAATATGGAAATAATAAGTATTCCTTTACAAGGCGACTTGCAACACCAGGATAGCATGGGCAACACCACCGTAATTAAAAATGGGGACATTCAAGTAATGAGTGCAGGCACTGGAATACAACATAGCGAATACAATAAAAATAAAAACGAAATAGTTAAGTTTTTACAAATTTGGATATTCCCCAATAAGAAAAATGTGACGCCAAGGTACGATCAAATTACAATGAACTTAAACGACCGTATCAATAAGTTACAACAAGTACTTTCTCCTAACCCGCAGGATGAAGGTGTCTGGATACATCAGGATGCTTGGTTCCATTTAGGAAATTTTGAAAATGAAAAAACATTTGAATACCAAGTAAAAAAAGAAGGCAATGGGGTGTATGCTTTTGTTTTAAAAGGTAGTTTTTTAATTGATGGCGAATTAGCAGAAACCAGGGATGGTATGGGTATTAGCGGAGTAGCAAATATTAACTTTGTTGCAAAAAGCGATGACGCCGAAATTTTGTTAATGGAAGTGCCAATGCAATTAAACTAATTACAATAGTAGTTTCATCATAATATCTGTTTGCGCATCATTGCCAAGCATAAATACATGTTTGTCAAAGGGAATGAATCCGTTTTTTT
>JACCDK012093617.1_pt1 | contig 14180 bp, 8 predicted proteins | sample 7445871 | NCBI WGS metagenome assembly JACCDK01 (sample SAMN15323436, study PRJNA562643) | freshwater metagenome | isolation source: river surface water | place: USA:Blue River Watershed | collected 2017-08-15 | reverse complement strand
TCTTTGTACGTACTTGCTGTGAAAATCATAAATATTTTTATACTTAGACCCATTAAAATTGGCATTAGCACTAGATGGCAGACCTTCTGGCGCGATTGATACTGATTTAAATAGGTCCTCATATTCGTTTATCCAAAAATCACGATCTATATCTCCAGCCTCCACCTCAAGGGCTTCCTCACAGAACCTATCAGCAATTTCGTAAGACTTAGTGTCATTTAATCCCCCTTCTTCCAAACCAGACTTAAACTTGGTAATCAATGTAATTAGCTCTTTATATTGATAAGGACTCAAACTCGCTGCTATAGATTCTGCCATTTCGTATTCTTCGATTATAAAATAACTAATAGCCAAGCCCGCCTTAGCTTCATCTAAGTCGTTTCTTGAAATCAATAGATCATTATATATTTCAATTGCCTCTATGTATTTATCGTCATGAAAAAGATCATGTGCCTTCTGTAATTGAGGGCTTGGAGATGTTCTTTGATAAGCTTTAAAAGGCACTAGATGCTTTAATCGTTTTACCTCAAAGGGTTCTTTGTGATTTTTAAACACATCCTCAATGGGCATCTTTAATGCGGGGGCAATAAAATCAAATAAAGTAACTTCTTTTGCTTCATAATATTCTGAGTTATTTATATAATGAATTCCATCACCTTCTGGATTATGATACTTTTCAATCATTTTACAATAATGTAACGTAAATGCTTCTACAAAATCAAGTAAGGGATAGAAATCGATTACTCCCACAGTTAATGGAAACTCGGCAAATAGCTTTTCATACCCTTTTGATAAAATCTCGGGGTCAGCTATAAATGTATCTATATACAACTTGGTCAGAAACTTGCCTAATTGTTCATGTTTTGTTAGCCATTCAATTATTGGTCTATCTACCTTGTTTTTTATTTCGGCATATTCTTTAAGTGCGTTTATTGCATTTGGCTTTTCATTCAAATACATGCTCAACTTCAATAACTCTTTATAGAATCTATGAAATTCGCCTAATGATCCGTCTACTGGAGTATAAGGAATTACCTTATATACCCAACGATATTTATGCAAGATTTCAAAAATCTCCTTCTCGTTAACAAGCTTATAGTCATTAATTTCATCCACAACTATTCTACAGAGTTGTTGTGCTTTTCTTCGGTTCATAAAATTCATTTGTTCTTTATAATTATAATATTATGTCGCCTCATTAATTAGGTATATTAATTGCAATACTTTATCTGCGAAAATTGAAGTTAATTTTTGATGACTTTGTTAGAAAAGATAAATGATACTAAGAAATATGTGGATTTTTTTTTAAAATCCAAAAACATTATTGAAAACTTCTATCTTTTTTTTGAAGCATAGGAGTACTTGTTTCTTTTATTTGATAATATACTCCATTTGTTTTTATATAGTACCTGTTTCTTAAATTACGGTACTCATCTATATGCATTTTCTTATTAGAATATATTTTTAATTCTCTAGTTTTAGAATTGAAAATATATTGAAAATAATTACTGTTACTATTTTCTATAAATTGAAATTTAATAATTAGATAGTTCGTACTATCTGATTTTTCATATACTTTTTGTAAAACATTGCTTTCATTCATTTCACCCCTTGTGACAGTATTTTCATCATCATTATGGTGAATTAGTTCTACTTGCCCTATTGTATCAAAAAAACCACTCTTATCTTTTGAAGATGATTGATCTTTTTTTAATCCATAGTTTTGAAAGCCGCCTTGATCGGAATTAGATTTGCCAAGTTTAGCTAAACCAAAATTACTTTCTTTTAAATCTTCGGTTTTTATTGAATCATTGTGTTTTTTTACAACTTTATTGTATGCAATATCTTTATAGGAGTCATTATTTTTAAAATTGTAAATAATTGAAGTCACAGAAACAATTCCAATAAAAATAGCCGCTAAGCCATATTTAAGAAATTTTGATACTTTAAAAGGCATTCGCTCAATATTTGACCCTCTAAATTCTTCCTTATAAAAATCCTTATTATTATGTTTTGCATCTAAATCATCTAGGTCATTAAATCTAGATTTCAATTCATTTCTTATTTGATATTTGGCTCCTTTTTTAAGCATTTCTTCAGAAAGATCAAATTCAGACAATTCGTCAAGGTGTAATAAATGTTGTTTAAGCTCTTTTCTTCCTTGTATTTTGTATGCTTTTTTTAAATATGATAGAAATTCAACATGATTAGCTAACGAAGTTTTATCTGATTTTAATAGTGAAATAGTTTCTAATGGAATGTTCTTGAGGAAAATTTCTTCACTTAACCTTTCAATATATTCTTCTTTAATAAATTCAATGTCAAAGAAGTAACCAGAAAATTCATGTGAAATAAAAAAATCAGCCAAGAGTTCATTACTATTTTTTTCATACAAGAAAATTTTTTTTACGCCATTTAAAAAAGACTCTCTTTTATCTGTATTTTTTAATAATTCAAAAAATAACTCTCCTTTGCCTTTAGATAAATGGCGTGTTAGAATGTCTTCTATTATATTTAATTCTATTTTTTTCATTACTTATTATTGTTGTTAAATTCAACAAAAGCTAGTTCTTTAAGCTTCTTCTGACAGCGCGCTTTTTGATTTTTTACATTATCTGCATTACTATAATCCATTTCATATGCGATTTGTTCCATTGACTGGTTTTGATACCAAAACCTTTTTAGGATTTCATGACAACGTCCACCAAGCTCCTTTAGTTTACTCATTGCGCTAATTACTGATTTGAATTTACTATCTTCTATATCTTGATCATCATTAAACCAGTCTTTAATATCCTCATCGAATTCAGAATCGCTAATATCAACACTAATTTGTTTGTTTTTTGATCCTATTCGAATTAAAACCTGGTTTCTACATATAGAATTTAGATATGTCTGAATAGAACAGGTTAAATTAAAATCAATATTTTGAGCCTTTTCGTAAAGTACAATAATTGAATCCTGATATATATCCAGAAGAGTCTCTTCATCTACTGCTTTCATTTTTCGCATAAAATTTAAACAATAAACTTTATGTTTAGTGTAAATATCATCTAGTGGTTCAGCACTTATTTGTAGTGCCTTAATCATTTCTATGTCAGAGTTTAGCTCAATAATTTTCATAATCAATAGGTTCGTATAGACTTCCCTAAAATTATGAACTTTATTTAAAGTTTATGCCACAATTAAAGCTGGTTCACCATTACTAAATATTATAGCGGCAAGGTCATTAAAAGCCATATTTGTCATTCTGTAAGCTAAACTTAATACGAACTCAATTTCGGAATCTAAAAGGTCTCTCTCGCCGATATAATGGTTATTCTCATAAACAATACAACCATCCTCTGGAAATAGGTAATACTTGCCAACAAGTATCTTTTTATTTAACCTATTAAGCAAATCGATTGTTTTAAATATTGACCCTTCTGGGGTTACAAATGGGAATTCTGTTCTGATTGACAATATATTATCATGTCCAGAAGTGTAAACCTTTGCATTCCATCTCCCAGAGTCTCCATTCATTGGAATTGTAAACAGATTAGAGCAGGAATTAGTGTCAAAAGTTATTTCATTGTTAATCAAATAGTTATGTACTAATACGTCGATTTGCGTTTGGTACGGTTCTTCATTTTTCATATTTATGAGGTTTTGTTTCCTATCTATAAAAAAAATGAATAAAAGGTAACCATCGGAAAGAAAATAAAATATTTTTCAAAACCATGGTTACCTGAAACCTTATTTTCTATCAATTAGAAAATAATAACAAAATGGAAAACATTAAACCAACAGACAACACTGTGCAAACTGAAGAAACAATTGTAGACCCTCAAGGGAACATTATTAGAAAAGTTAAAAATTTTACTGACTACGCATTTAGAAAGGCAGGTCTAAACAACGGGGATTCTTATTCATTATTAACTCATCTAAATTGGATTAAAGACGGTCATTTAATTGACGAAGGATTTAATGCTCAGGATCATTTATTAAGGAAAAGAAAAATTGAGATTCAAATAGATGAAAAAATGGACGAAAAAACAAAGGTTGAATATGAGAATGAAACTGCTATTAATATTTCAAAACCTGATTTAGAATCCAAAATAAAAGAAACAGAATTAGAAATACAACAAGTAAAAATTGACTTAGCCAATAATAAGCTTGAAACTGGATATCAATCAATACGATTTTGGGCTTATACAATTTTAACCATACTGTTAACTGCATATCTTATCTTCTTTTATGCATCAAGTATTTATAGTGCATTTTTCAGAAACCCTCAATCTTTAATTGCAAATGCAGGTAATGATATTGCAATGTTATTAGATTCAATATTTGATCCTAAAGGAATATTTACAGCATCGTCAGCTCTGATATTTACATATTTAGGTGCATTCATATTCTTTTCGATTGGAATGGCCCCACATTCAATATTAAATGATCACGATGATAAATATCGTAAAATAAAGGCTGCCTTGGTAATGATTGGCGCATTTATAGCAGATTCTGCCTTGGCCTACAAAATTGATAAAGGGTTACATGATTTAAAAATAATGGCTGGAATACCTGACTCAGACTGGAGGTTTTATAGCAGTATTAACTTCTATTTAGTACTTCTTTTTGGATTTGCCGCATACCTAGTTTGGGGATTTACATTCGAAATGATGATAAAAGAAAAAACAAAAAAGAGTAAAGAAATAAAAGCCAATATTTTAATAAAAGGATTTAAAAAACAAATTGCTGAACTAAAAGAAAACATAGTTAAACTAGAAGAGAAAATTAAGTCACTAGAGGGGCAAATACAAATTTTAAAACAACAAATTGAAAAGTTAAAAAGAAGTTTAGAAAGTGCTATGCAAAATCCAGATGAATTGTCAAGAAACTTAACAAGTTTTTATTTAGGGTGGCGTCAATTTCTAAATGGCTCATCAGAGTTTGACGAAATAAAGATTGAATGTGAAAATACCTATAACAACTTCATCTCAAATGCATTTTTAACAACAACAAAATAATACAAAATGAAAATTTTATTATTATCCATTTTAACAATAGCAACTTTTACATTGACTAGTTGCAATTATAAGGAAAGAAAAAATCAAGAAAATGAATTACCTAAACCAAGTAATTATACAGTAGTTCTAGATTTAAGTGATCGGTTACTAGAATCAAGACAATTTGACAAGGATATCGCAATCATTGAAGAAGCATTTAAAAAATTCGAATCCGCCGCACTAAAAAACTTGATATTAAGTTCAAAGGATAGGTTTTCGGTAAAATTGATCCCTCAAAGAGGCAGTAAACTTAATTGGAATCTATATGAAAATAAATTGCAAATAAGCTTAGACAAAATTGAATCAAAAGATAAAAACAAACAATTAGTTGCCCTTAAAAATAGTCTACATCAGATTTTAACAACTATGTATAAAGAGGCATATCATGGACCAAAATCAACTGATTATTTCGGTGTTGATATCTGGGAATATCTTCATAATAATTCAAACACATTGAGTCCGATTAAATATAATAATACAGTTGTAATAATAACAGATGGTTATTTTGACTTTGAAAACAATAATCATATAATAAAAGACGGAAATAAATATACAAATACAAATTTTCTAACCAAATTAACTACCCTAAATTGGAAAGAAGTGGCAGAAAAAGAAAAAATTGGATTAATACCTATTAAGATTAATGTTGAAACAAAATTCATAATAGCCGGTATAAATTCTAAAAAAACAAACGATGTTCTACAAATTGAAAAGTTGGAATATTTCTGGTCAAAATGGCTTCTTGAATCAGGTATAAAATCAAACAATAGAATCGTTTTTATACCAAACAGTTCGGAGTTGGATTTAAAAAATAAAATTCAGGAAAGTATACAATAGTCTTTATTGTACAAAAACATAGGATGTCCAGAGATACGGCGGTGTATTATTTTCAAAAAAATACCTTTTGGTCTCAAAAAAAGCTCTTTGAAAATCTTTGTGTAAAGTTAAATTTTCATAATATTTATTAGCAAATGTAACCGGGTATTTATCACTCACGTTCCATCTTGTGGCAATAACTGATTTAACTCCTTTCTCTAAAAAATTATTTACAAAGCCCTGATATCCTAATTTTAAAAATTCATTTAAATCAGAAGAGCCGGTTTGACAAGCAGATAAATAAATTAATTTAATATTTTGTAAATTTGAAAAGTACCTAGTTTCAAATGCTGTTAACAAATTATTTTTAATGCTATATTTCTTGTAATTTGAATCAGACGAAAATAGCAATAGTTGTCTTTCATCATTATTACCAATATCTTTAATAAATGGATCCATATCTTGTATATCTATTAAATCATTTGATATATAAGCCCCATGTGTGATTAAATGTATCATTTGATAATTAGAATTATCAATTACGCTTAAAAAGTTTTCTTTATTTGCATTTATGCCAGAATAGCTATAAGTAGGGATAATTTTTGATATGGAATCTGTTTCAATATTAGAATATGCTAAACTTGATATACCAGATCTCGTAAATGGATTTATTGATTTATTAATATTACAATAAAGATCCTTATAAATCATATTTGAAAAAACCACCGCTGAGTCATTATTTAAATAAATATTTATGTCCTCTTTAAAAAGAGACTTATATAATGAGGAGTATTCTTTAAAATTAATATAATTTTTATTTCTTTTTGCATATATATAATCAAGAGGAATTGTATTAATACTATTAGGCGCAACTAATTTAATAACTGTATCATATTTAATGTAATCATGAAATGGCTGTAAAAGAATATTGTAGAGTAACTCTGATTTTTGATTTAATATATTAAAAAATTTATTAGAGTAAAATATGCCGCTTTTTGATTCTTGGAAATTAAAAATATATTTTAATGAATCAATAGGTATTAATTCTTTTATTATAGTTTTATGAGGATTTGAATATATACCAAATAATTTAAGGTCTTTATTGAGTATATTATTTTCTAAATTAGGATTACTAAAATTATTTGAAATAAAATATATTAAATGACTACTTAAGGTATCAAGAGATTTAATAATATTTTTTTGATCTACTTTAGTGAAATAATTAGTTATTTCGGAATTGAAACTTGAATCTGAATTATTGCGTAATTTAAATTCATTATTATCAATACAAAAGTAATCATTTTTATACTGATAAATAAAAGGCGATGTATTTGCGGTGTTATCCTCAATATTATATTGAATTTGAAGCTCAGAAATTGCATTATTTAATAAATCATTACCAACAAATATATTTAAAATTAAAGAATCATTGACGTTACCTCTTTTGTAAATATCAATAATTATATCCCTCATATGTGAAGAACTGAATTCAAGAAGAAGAGGGTCGTTGTCTTTACTAGTATTAATTTTATTTAAATAAAATTTTGTAAAAGTAGTATCAAATTTTAATAATTCATCTTTTGATGATGATTTTGCAAATGCATAGTATCTAAATCTATCAGAAATTACATTAAAATTAAATTCTTCAGTATTTTCAGAGCTTATGTTAGATTTATTATAGTACTCGTCATCTAATTCACGTACTTCTAAATATCTCTTATAATCTTTTTTTATAAATAACATTTTATCTATAATTGACATATAATCACATAAATTATTTGTCATTATTAATTTATCAAAAGTTAAATTATTTGTATCTAGATAGTTGTTGTTTTTTATGTAATACATTAAATTGATAATGTGATTCAATGTAGTATCTAATTTTAGATCATTTATAATTTGATTATCCGTTTTTTTAAATAAATAATCAATATAAAATCCGGGCTTATGGTAAATATTTACGTTATCTATAATTTTTTCGAAATCATTTTTATTTAATATTGAATCTTGAGAAGTGTAATATTTATAGGTATCTTTTACAACTTTACTTAATGAATTAGTTTGATACTTATTTATAAGAATATTATCAATATAGCTATTAGGATTCCCAATATTGAAAATTATTTTACACTTTTCATAATTCCAGTTTGGTTCATAAATTAAATAAACATTTGTTCTATTAATTGAATCAAGTTTGAAAGCAAGTTCATAGAAAGTATTTTCTTCATTTAAATCAGTGTATTTGAGATATGTAGTATAATTTACTTCTCCGAAATTTTCAATTAGATTTTTTATTTTTATTTTATCGAAAATTTTATAGTATAAATATTTGTCTAGTTTAATATTGTTTGATACATAAAAATTATAAGAATCGCAAACAGTATTGTATAAATAATCTTCTTTATCTTTTATAAGGGGGATATTATTTAATTCTGACAATGTTATAAAAGGATTTATAACAGAAGTATTGGTGATATAATTATTATTATAAAAAGCTATTTTTTCAGACAATAAAGTGTCATTATTAATAATCGAAAGTGAAAGATTAAAGAAGATAGTTTCTATGTTAGAATTATTATCAATTTCTTTCGTGTATGTACTTAATTCTTCATAAAATTGAAAAGAATTAACTGTGTCAAAATTTTTAAAATTTATGGCTGATAAATTAAATAGCAACCTTTCTTTCATTTTTTTTGAAAGTCTTTCTTTTTCTTGTTTGAATCCATTTACAAATGCAATTTTGAAGCCGGGTGACTTATCCAAAAAGTTATATATATTGCCAGATTTAAACTGAGAATAAAGGTGATATGTTAAATGGGTAAGCATAAATTCTTTATCATATAAAGAACTGAGAATATTTGAGAAAAAATAATACTTTTTGAGCACCATTGCAAGCCGAAAGAAATCATCAAAAATAAGCAATTCTAAATCCCTAGTTGTTTGATTTTTAAACCATATAGTTCTATATGAACTATCAAAATCAATACTCAATTCCGCCCAATATTGCTCTCCTTTTAAATCAATATTTTCTATATAATAATTGGCAAACAATCCTTTTGCGATAATTTTTACGTGAGGATCATTAGATTGCATGAATTTTCTGAGAAAATTTGTATCAAGAATCTCACCTTTTTCAAAATGGTTTTCCCTAATTTTATACAAATCCTCCAACTCGGATGCATTTCCCCTAAATGCTGTAAAAACGAATAAACCAATAAAAAATAATTTAACACCAAAAAATTTCATAAAATGAAAAAATTACTAATTCTTATCTTTTTCTCTGTACTTATAGTAAACTCTCAAGCACAGGGACTAATTTTTGATTCTGTTGCTTTTAACAAGACTCCAGAATTATCGGTCGAAAGGGGGATATTGCCATCAAGTTACTCATTATCTAAATATCTTCCAATTCTTCTTGTGCAAAAAGAGTCAACATGCGTAGCTGTATCATTTTCACTTGCTAGAACTATGATGGTAGCAATTGAAGATAACATAACTGATAAATCAAAAATTACCCGACTTCATTTTAGCCCATATTTTGTTTATTACTTAGCTAGAAAAAAAGATGATTTACAATGTGCAAACGGACTGAATCCAATAACAGTAGGAGAAATTGCAAAAAATGTAGGATTTGAACGTCTAATTAATGTAGAATATCCTAAATATTACCCATTTGCAGATAATGACTTATGTCCAAGTAACATTGATTTCTTTCCGCCAGAATTAGATCAGCACGTAAAAAATGCCAAAAGATATAAAATTAACGAATTATATGGCACAAAGAATATTGAGGGTGTCAAATACTCCATTAGTCACAATATGCCAGTTATATTAGGTTTACAAATTCCTAAGTCATTTGAAAAAGTAAAAACAAATCTATGGACACCATTATCAACTGAAAATAGATCAAAATCTATAGGTGGTCACGCTGTAGTAGCTATTGCATATAATGACAATTTATATGGAGGAAGTGTCCTTATAGCTAATAGCTGGGGAGACACATGGGGCGCAAAAGGTTTAACTTGGATAAGATATAGAGATTTGAAAAAATGGATGGATGGTGCATTTATTATGGAGCCTACTTATTCTTATAAATCAGAAGCCCCAAGTGATTTGCCAAAATCAAACAATAATGTAAAAAGTCAGATATTTAAAGTAAAGCAATTCGGAACTAAATATAATTATAATAATGAAGGTTTGATAAATGCTTTTAAGGAAAAATAATTTATATGAAAGCTAGAAGTATCATACTTGCATTATTATTAATTATTCTATTTGATCAATCTAGAGCTCAATCTGAGAATTTTTCGAAACTCCAAATTATCCTAAATGATAAAATTAAGAAAAAGGATTTTACGGGTATAATCAAAATTGGTGGTCAAATAAAAGAAAAAATTGAACTTAAAAATATAAACATTGATACTTCATACTTGATATTTATAAATTCTAATCTTACATATGCATATAATACATACGAAGCTCATGAAAAAACAATTGAACTGTATGAAGAATTAAAAAATTGTAAAATATGTACAAGTGACAAAAACTTAGAGTCATACCTATTTTTAATTGACAACGCTATTAATGCAAATATAAATTTAGAAAAGTTTGATTCGGCGCAAAATTTACTAAACAAAGCTATTGAATTGTCTAAATCATTAGAGGAAAGCAAAAAAAGAATTTACTTTTCAATTGTTTTAAGTGGGGCAAAGTTGCAAATAAAAAATGGCAATATAGACTCGGCAGAAAAAATCTATCTTAACCTAATTAAACAAGTAAAAAATAATAATTTTATTGAAAAGGGGTACGAGGCTTATTTACATAGTAATCTTGCTTCTTTATATAGGAAAACACAAAATATCTTAAAAGCTGAATCTGCATTATTTAATGCTTTAAAAATATTAAGTCCAAACAAAGATGAATATTGGGATTTATATTCTGGAATACTTATTCAACTTTCTTCAATTTATAGAGAAAAGGGCGACCTAAAATCTTCTCTGGAATTTTCAAAAGAAAGGCTTGATGTAGCAAAAAGAAACAATAAATATTTTACTAATATTTGTCTAGAATATTCGTCAATAGCTAGTCTATATTCCGAAATGAATATCATTGATAGTCTTGATAAATATTCTAACCTTGCGATAAATTCAATTTCGCCAGATGCAAAAATATATTCTTCGGTATTACATTCATTGGCATTAGCATACAAAAACTTAAATACGAAAAAAGCATTAGAATTAAGTAGAAAAAACATTTCATTAATAGATAGTGAAAAAAAATACTTGCCTGGCGCAGTAGATGTATACATTACAGTATCCAATATCTTTCAAGTGAAAGAAAGTATCAATTATAATTTAGATTCATCACTGATTTATTATAACAAACTAATTCAATATGTAAATAAATTTCCCGATGCAGCATCGACAGAAAACTCAATTACGATTTTAACAGGTTTGTCAAATTTATATATAGAAAAAGGATACGACAGCATCGCATTAAGTACTTTATTAAAGGCAAAATCATTATATGAAAACAGCAAAACAACATATATTGAAGATGAACAATATCAGCAAATACTTTTTGGGCTGACAGTGTGTTATAAAAATTTATTAGATTACAATAATGCCTCTAAGATGATTGATGAGTGGATTTTAATCAAACAAAATCTTATTAAAAGAGACTTTGTTTCTCTATCATCTAACTTTCATAAAAACAAATATATTAACAATGACTTTGAGTATTATGCAATGATACTGATTGAAGAATTTAATTACACAGAAGATCAATTATATACAATATATGATAATTGTTTACTACTTAAAAATTTGGAATTAAATAATATTAGAGAATTAAAAAATGAAGTTGATGCTGATATTAGTTTAAAAAATCTATATAACTCTTATACAAATTTAGTTTCGAAAAATATTGATTTCGAATCCAGTATTGAGCTTGCTAAAATAACTCAAGAATTATTCACCAAATCGAAGTTATCAGATAAAATATTAAATATTAAGAAATATAATTCACGTGAAATCAAAAATCATCTAAAAAAGAAAGAGGTTTCAATTGAAATTGGAAAATATAGTGCATTAATAGACGCAAATAATATGGTATGGTCTGATAAATATTATGCTTTATTATTGTTCAAGGACTCATCAAAACCATTATTAGTTAATCTTTGCACTGAAAGCGATATTATTAAATTATTTAAAAACAGCTATAATGTACAATATACCTCTAATGATAGCAACTCTTTGTACCAATATTTGCTTAAGCCTCTTCTTAATCACATTAATAAATATGAAACAATATATATTTCAAGTTGCGGTATATTAAACAAAATAAATTTTAGTGCCATTAATATAAATGGTAATTCGTTTGGAGAATTGTATTCAATTCGAAATTTGGGATCTACAAAAGATATATTTTATATTAATGAGACTTCTAATAGTTTAAAAAATGTAAAAAAGGGATTTATATATGGAGGGATTGAATATGAAAAAAACGTTGTAAGTGATAATTTAAAGTCGAAAAATAGAAATATTGAATCCTTTAAAGACCGAAGTGGAATCGAAAAATGGAACTACTTAGAAGGTACACTTAAAGAAGCAAATTATATTTCTGAAATAAGTAGATCCAATGGGGTTAAAATTATTGAAAGAACGGGATTTGATGCTACTGAAGAATCTTTATCTGATGTACAATTAATACAAGATTCCTTCTTCATTCATATCGCTACACATGGATACTTTTTAATGTCTATAAATAACAAATTCGATGAAAATCCTTTGAATTTATCAGGGCTTTTATTTGCAAATGCAAATAAAAATTGGACAAATAATTTTATCGGGTCTAGTGATTCTTCTGACGGAATATTAACTGCAAATGAAATTTCAAATTTAAACCTTAAGAAATGCAAATTAGCAATTTTGAGTGCATGTGAAACTGGTCTAGGGAAGATATACGGAAATGAAGGTATTTTTGGCTTACAAAGAGGACTTAAATTGGCCGGGGTAAGCAACTGTATAATTAGTTTATGGAAAGTTCCTGATTCACAAACTTCAGAACTATTTCAAACTTTCTATCTTAATATATTTAATGGTGACGAAATTCACAATGCATTTCAAAAAGCTCAGTTATATTTGAAAAAAAAATATAACCTACCATATTATTGGGCTGGTTTTATATTATTAGAATGATTTTTTGCTAAAATCAATTCAAAATACAACAATAAAATTTATAAAAGATTGTTAATCAACAATTTATACAATTAATTTTGAGTGACTTTTGTTGAAACAAGATGATTTCAAAAAAATTACATAAAACATGGTTACGTATATGCTGATTTTTTATAAATAAGTGTAAAACTTATTATTCTTAAAATCAGAGTCATGAAACACTTTATCACAAAATCCAATTTTGTTCGAATTGCAAAAAAATACAGCCCTGAAATCGACAACGACAACAACAATGTTTATACATCAGACATACCCTTCCTTAGCGAAATAGAAAAAAGGGGCATTTTGACAATAAAACAGTTTTTAATCAACTCCAAGGACAATCTGATTCAATTTAAAGCAAATGGATATATTGAAGATACATATAGCTTTGTAAATGAAGAGGCTAGATATGCCAAATATCATAGTCATAAAAATTGTAAAGGCTTACATTCCATTTACAAAGATGTCGAAATACCTATAGAAATTAAATACAAGAATGGTATTAGCACAGTAGACCAAGCAGGAGTTGAAGCATTTAGAACTTGGTTTAAACAACCTGAAATAACAAACCTATATAATACAGATCAAAAAAGGTTTGTTGAAAGACTTCAATTAAAATTTAATCTAAGAAATCCACCAAAACCTATTGAAATTGGAAATGATGGATTTCATGAAATGACAAATATGAGTTTGAGGGATATTACAATCGAAATTGAAAAAATCTTAAATAGTATCGATTCTTTTTACAATCAATCTAAAGATTATAAAAATGTATTAGTAAGAAATAGATTTTCTACAAAAACTTTCTTGGTTACTTCAAAAAAATATAGAGATGTGGCAATAGAAAATAATAATACAGGACTTTCAGACAAGGAAGTTCGAATTATTTTGACCGAATTCTATAATAAATTCAAAAGACCTATTTTAGACTTATTAACTAATTACTGGATATTGAAATTGAATTCATGCCTCGATTTTAACAAGTCATTGTTAGAGCAATTAAAATTCCAGCCTTGTAAATTATGTTTCCATAAAAGTCCAGAATATGTAGAAGATATTGATATATGTGATGAGGATACAGAAGATGACGAATTAATGA
>JACCDK010535666.1_pt1 | contig 14182 bp, 14 predicted proteins | sample 7445871 | NCBI WGS metagenome assembly JACCDK01 (sample SAMN15323436, study PRJNA562643) | freshwater metagenome | isolation source: river surface water | place: USA:Blue River Watershed | collected 2017-08-15 | reverse complement strand
TGCAACTACATTCTTACCTACTTCGACTAGAACCAAAACACCTGAATTCTGAAGGCCCTTCCAGCCAATTCTCTGAAAAGGCTAAAAACAAAAAACCCCTTGAAAATCAAGGGGTTTTCTTTTTTCTTTGTGGTATCGGGCGGAATCAGCGACGTTCGGGACCCGCTGATTTTACTGGTCCTGGCAATATGTGGAAAAAAATTTGTGACAAATTCGTGTTTGGCACGTCCGTGGAAAACTTTAAAAAAATACTTTTTCTGTGGATAAACTCGAAGTTCGATTCCATGCAGGAATCGAATAAATTTTGGCAGTTTTTTAGGTAAAAAGTTGGACAATAGCACATACCAACTTGGCTTGTTATTGATTTGCTGTATCTGTTTACAATGAGATCAAAGTGTGGTGACGATGTCGATCAAAGACTTTTTTCCTTTGGAAGTATCAAAAGAAAACAACGAGGCGATTTTCGGCCGCTAATAGTTAATGAATGGTGTAAGCGACCTCAATTGCCGAGGTATCGCCACTTAGATATTGAAAAGTTAATAAGGAATGACGATAATTGACAATACAATTACTTGCCTGAGGGCAGACCTAAAGGAGATCGGTGTCATTAATATAAAGCATAAGTGATTTACCAAGATTGTTTTTTAATTAGAATGTGCTCATCCCAAAATTCTAATGCAATTTGCAAATCATCCTTTGACATTGAAGCATTTGGAAAAGCGGGAGCATAAGTACCCGGAAAAACTGTTATCAATTCCATGCCATTCAAACAATGCTTAAATACAACATTAACTAACTTCGTTTGGGGTAGTTCTTCAATTTCCATAAACCTTGTCATGAAGCCATTGCGATTCTCTTCTTGCACTTTCACATTTGGATAATCCGACATTTTTCCAACACCCTCCCACCCTAAATATTCTATTGCATTGATTTCATACAAGTGTGCAATGCTATATTCAGATTGAATAATTTCACGAATTGGCTCAAGATCAAGTATATAAATCAGTAACGATTCAATTGTGGGGAAATAATCCGGACGGAAAATACTTCCGGATTTTGCATTTTGAGCAAAATGACCCTCGACGTGTTTCTTGGCTCGATCGGTTAGTAAATATTTCACTTTTTTACTTTGCGATTATTCCATTTCCGTTTGATTTTCTTCGCAGATTCAGGAAATAGATAAATCAGTACCGGAACGGCCAGTGTTACTAATACAAACACCAATGATGCATAAAACAATCCATTAGACCAACCAATCTGTGATCTAAGTTTTTCAAGCAGGTCAATAATATCTGAGAAGGAAGAAAGTCCCGTCAATACCGACACAAGACCCAATAATGTCGCTTGCCTTTTTTCTTGTTCTTCCTGAATTTTGGTTGCTAAACTACCCAGTCTTTTTTCGAAGTGATTGATTTCATCATCAATATTTAGAGCTGCATAAATCTTTTGATGAAAAATATTCGGTAAGAAATTGAAAGAAATGTGCGAGTAATTATAATCATTGATAAACAATTCAAATTCTTCCCGCGTTTTCACCGGATTATCATTGAACACAGCATTGAATCGAAAAATATTATATCTGATATAATGGTTCAAAATATAGATCGCAAAGTAAATTCGATTATAGGTATTAAATTGATGAAAGTGCTTATCCTTAGATTGAAATACACCATTACCAATTACCGTGAAAGAGTCCAACAGCGCCAAGCCCGTATAATTATTGAAGACCTTAATTGAATTCCCCATTAGCTCATCAAAATACTCTGCAGATGGGGCGTTGTATCCATTACTACCCAATTCTCCAATCCTAGAGCCCGTACCAATTTCGAATACCAATTTGTCTCGACCATATTTGCTACCGTCATCGGGATCTACTGTATTTATTACAGAATAAATCTTAAACTTGGAGCCGCTGTAGTCATCGGCCTTTACATTTTTTCCTCTCAACTGAATACCGGCTAAGATATTTGCGCTGATAAACTCATGAAAAACAGTTTGAATATTTCCAGACTCAACTGGGGTATCAAATGATTTTAGTGATACTGTTAAATCACTAATGCAAAGGATATCAAGTGTTTCTGGCTCAAACGTCAACGACAAAATACCCACTTCGTTATTGAAAAGAAACAACTCTTGACAGACACATCTTGATTTAATAATTCTGTCTTTCTTGAAGCCCAAATAAAACGTCACATCAAAGTTCTGGTTTCTTTGAAATGGCTTCATGGGATTTTTTTCCGCTTCTCCCGTAAACATGAGAGATGCAAATTCATTGTAGTAGGTATCCCTGTAATATTTTTTGGTAGAATTAATAACTTCCAATTTTTTTGATTCATAATCAGGCGAACCAGGATCAGGCAAGTTTTCGTTCAATGGCATAGGTTGATAGCCTACATCAATAAACTGGGATATTTTCTTTTTACTAAAGGAAAAGACACCGGTGACTTTTATTAGAGCGGCATCAACTATTGGCAAAATTGGTTCCATGCTGAGCAAATATATAGATTTAGTTAAGCAGATTAGATAATTGGAGCTAAAATCAAGGAACTACCGTAGTAGTTGTTTTTGATTTATTCCAATAAAATCCGACCACTTCAGATTGAAATAGTGCATTTCCCCATCTCGCACTGTTGAATCATGTCTTCAAGTGTTAGATGGCCTAAATCACCCTTTAATACATCTCTCTTCTCTTTAGATAATTTCTTTATTAATTGACCTTCACAAAAGCGAATTATCTCTTGTTCACTTTGTAAAATGAGTCCTTGGACTTCCTTCAATGTACCATCTTCGTTTTTTGCAGCCATTGTGAAATAACATGAATTCGTATGGGTTGTGGTTGATGTAATTGGATTAAAAGATTCTACTCTCATCCCTACAATCATTGTTGTGTTTCCCACATAATTAACACAGGCTTTAACAGTAAGTAAATTCCCTACTTCCACAGGAGAAAGAAACTCTACTCCATCAACAGAAACTGTGACTACGTAACTCTCGCTATGTTTACACGCACATACATAGGCCACTTTATCCATTATAGATAGAATAATACCACCGTGGACCTTACCTCCAAAGTTAGCATAAGAGGGTATCATTAATTCTGTATAAATGGTTTCCGAAGCTTGGATTGTTTTCATTTCGATTAAAACTTAAAACTCAAATTCATTAAATATCCATAGTAATATTTCCCAATGGGGACCGGATTACTTTGATTATAGGTGTGATCATAGTTTAATCCCAACATCCAATTCTCTGTCAGGTTGTATACGATTTCCGAAGACCAATACCAGCGTATTTTAGGATTGTCAATCAATGACAATGCATCAGACTGTACATAGGTTTGACATACCAAATCACATTTACTTGATAGTTTAATTGCACCCTTTAAATAGGTATTTAGCCTTAATTGTTGGTCTACAACATCAATTGGGTTATGTGGGATTTTTGTCGCATCCGCAACCCCATTATAATCCCATATTTCATTTTGCACGAATCCACCAATACCAAAATAAAGATCATACCCCTTGGCTTCAAACAATCTTTTTCTCAAATTCAACCCACCCAATGCCCGAGATTGCATACCCCAAGCTCCATTCCATTGATACTGTAGAAAATACTCTAAACTGTTTTTGCGTTTATCCAAATCCCTATGTTTCAACTGGAAATATCCCTCATTCTGTAATCTCTGTTTGCCTGAAATAGTGGCATCTACTTGACCCACATAAGTGAATCCCATGCCGTTTTTACGCTTAATCACCGACTCCGTATATAAGTTGATGTCTTGTATGTCAAACTTCTGTTTGTCTTTGCTAAACGACCCTGAAATCAACCCATACCAGTTCTTGGGCATAGAATCTAAAACCTCACGATCTACATTCAAAATTTGAGCCTGAATTAATCGTGTCTGTAGGCCGATAAAGAACATAAAGAATCCAAATGCTACACGCATCATATTGTTCAATTAAGATTCAATGTTGCCTTTTATCAATTCAGCAAAATCATTAGTGAATTGACATAAGGTCTGGATATGGAACAATTGCTTCGCACAGATTGCCAACATAGTTATCCATAATCATTGCCAAGCCCAAGATGATTGCACCTGAAATCATAGCGATAACGTAGTTGTTATTTTTGATTTCCTCCCACTCATTTACATGCGTCATCTGAAACAATGCGAAAACACTGCTCGCAATCGTTAAGAAAGTAAATGTGATACCAATCAGCATGAACAAAAACACATACCCCACAGAGATTGCCATTTTAGCAATATTTTGATCTCCTTGATTGAGTAATCGAATGGCATTGACACCGGGATCAATCACCGCAGAAAGAATCAATGCTGTCGCCAAGATAATGGCTATTTGCAGTATTCCGTAGGCTAAATTCCTCTCACTAATTTTAAATTTACGGCGCAAATATCCATTAAGAATATTATTGACCATGACCAATGACATAATGCCTATAAAGTAGGCTACGATGGTTTGAATTATTACAATAGTGCTCATATGACTTATTATTAGTTTTTATAATTTGAAATTTTCCAGTTATTCATATTACGCTGTTCCGGCGATATCATGCCAAGTCTATAGCCCTTCGCTGTTAATTCCACCGCATAGTGTTTTACATTATCTACAATTTTATAGTTATTCCCCTGAGTAGGCACTCCAACTCCCAACACCGAGTGACCATAGGCCGTACTAATCCAAATTGAAGAGGGAATTCCCATGCGTTTTAGAATCGTAAAGCCAAGCAAAGCCCGAGTATCACAATCCCCTTTTAAGTTGTGCGCAAATTCATATGGCGATTGAACCCCAGCCGCAATATTTGGCATGCACGGCTTTTTATCTTCATGGTAATCTTTTATAAAACCGTTCCCTGCTTCCGCGACTGCCTTTTGACAGCTCTGGTCATGCACCAATACATACGGAATCTCCTGAATCATCGTAACTACCATTTCTGCTGTTTGAGGCACATTCAATTTAGCATTCTTCCTTTTTAGTTGTATTTGATCAATGAAAGAATCCAAAAACTTGTCGTCGAATTGATTCAGTTTATTATATATCGAAGAATAAAATTGGGCTTCATCTTGAGCAGTTGTGGGTATCGATGCCTCACGATTCATAGTGCTTTTCCTGAAGTTCACAGAAGATGTCGAATAATAAACTTGGTATGATTTATTTAAAAAATCCCACCAATTAAGCTCTTTTTTACTCAAGAAATCTTTAACATTCGGATCAGGATTGTCTCGATCTTCTTCAGGAGGATATACTTTAACAGAACCATCCTCTGTTTTTTGTGGCTTTAGCTCTGATTTAATGAAGTACTTATTGTTGTAATAATATAACACAATAAACAGAATAATGCCCCAACCTGCCCATTTCCGCAAAGCCTGTTTGTGTAGTAATTGGGCAAGAATCCACAAACCGCACAGCCCAGCTAAAATGCCAAATTGTACTTGATTTGAGTGCCACAAATAATAGAGCAGCAATCCCACTATGCCACCTAATATCAGCGAGACGATTTGAGACAAACAACCACCTGATTTTTTTGGAATCGCCGTCTGAGCGTTTGCCAATTCGTTAACTTTCGCATTATTAGACCTAAAAATATCAAATATTCTTGATATCAACACATTCTGAGAGGCCGTTGTGATTTCACCAAAACTATTTTGCCCTTGCCCGAAACCCGAGAGTTGCGAAGCGGAAGTCGTCGGAAGGGGTTTTGGCACCAAAACAGCGAAATAAGCCACGCCTTTAATCTGATAAAGGTCTGAACTAACCTTTTTTATTTCAGGCAAACCATTAGAATTGATGGCAACATCACGGACCAGGAAATTCATCAAATCCCCAGAATACCGCTGGTTTATATCATGTGGTATAAATACGGTAGTATTTATACCTGCAATATTGTGCCATTTACTAGACCTGCTTTTTAATAAGGGTGAGTAATAATATGCGCCTGCTTTTAACTCATCTAATTTCTGTACCTCACATCCAACAACATCTGTAATAGTAACATGTTCCCAAAGAATGGCGTGAAAATTAAGCTTCCCTTTATGGACCTCCTTCCCTTTGCGGAAAAGCCCTACAAATTGACCTTTATAAAATTTTAAGTCCGCCATCTATCTCCTTCTCGATTTTACAATTGCACTGGTATCAATTCGTTCCGTCCGATTATTGGTTGAGGTTTGAGTCTGCTGTAATTTTACTTCCACGCGCCTATTCATGAGTCGACCCTCTTTAGTAGTATTGTCCGCCTTGGGTTCTGTGTCACCTTTACCCTTTGCAACCAAATTTGATTCTTTTACACCAATGTTCTCGAGGAATTTCTTAACGGCTTCCGCCCTGCGCTGAGATAAATCCATATTAGACTTCGAATCCCCTGTATTATCTGTATGACCTAGAATAGTCGCTTGCAGGCTGTCATTTTTTATCAGATATTCCGCTAAAACTTGCAACTCTTTTGAACTAGATGGTAGCAACTTATCGCTATCTGTGAAAAATTGAACATTGGGCAAACTAACCATTTCATAATTGTTGGTTGTAGTTGAATCCACAATATTCTTTACGATTTTTAAAGTATCCTTCAATTCTCTAAATACTTCTACATACACCGTATCTGTTTTTGGCGCTACGATAGGCTGCGCTTGGTTGCAACCAGAATTACTTCCGAATAGCAAACTCCATAATAGCCATAACAAAGCGATTAAACTGAGCAACGAACCTAAACCACAACCAAATCTACTTTGAATAGGAACAGCATTAGAGAAGCAGCCTATTGGATTCAAATTACGCCCTCGAAAACAACCTTGAGAATTTGAGTAGTCTAAACCAAGAGGCGACAAGAATCTATCCCAAAGTCGTTTTGTCCCACCTAAACCACCAAATAACCCATCACCGAAGCAACCATCGGGTGCACGATCTGTAATAAGATTCTGGTGATATGAACAAAATCTGACTCCTTCTAACACCTTTTCCTCGCATTGTTTCATTGTAAGTTGATCAATGTAATCGCACCTTTTTTGTAAAGGCAATTCAACCATATCAGGGACAATTATTTCATCAACAGTCCGAATAATAGCATTTGCATGTAAACGACCGTGTTTATGGTCTTTGTTATTTACCAAAAATGGAGTGAGAGGCAATGAAAACCGGTAATCAGAAATGGCTTCTTCCTCAATGAATGTATCTTTCCAAAGAGATGTATTTGAATCAATAGAATGGCTATTCGATTCGATTTCAGTGCTATTTATTTCATTATGAAAAACCAAATATGCGACATCAAATTGTCTGGCCAATACATTTTTTTGATTTTTTGGCACAAAATCAATTTGCGTTTTTTGCCCTGCAGGAGTAAAATAAGCAAGGTGCTTTCCTGAAATTATTTGGGTGATATTATTTTCAAAATCCTCTTTAGAGATTTCTTTAAATTCAAATAACCTAAACTTAGGGACCAATTGAATTCTATGCTGACCGCCAATTGATCTCCCTCTCGGCAAATCAACATTGAGCAATTCAAATTGGGCATCCACAATACCACCATAATATTTATAGGTCCTTTTTATCATGTCATTTGCCCTTCGTCAATAAATCAATTCCCACATCCGCTTTTTGAACGAACTCACTCTTCAATTCTGTTCTATATGGAGGATTTTTCCAAATTGAGTCAAATTGATATCGAATTTGATTCTTGTTAAAAAAATCCTTGGCAAGATTTGATAATGAAAAATAATCATCTGCAATTATCTTTTCATTTTTAATCTTCGAAGAATGGATGTAAGTGTATTTAGGATTCACAACAAGTTGTTTTTTTAACCTAAGTCCGAATAACAAAAATCCTATCACAATAAATAACCAGAGAAAAAAGCCTGATTTTTTTGAAATGAAAATTGCAGTTTGAGCGAGGTAAATACCAGATTTTTCATGGGCTATGTCTGAATATGACGACGAGAGGCTTTGATTGAATTCTTTAACAGCCTGCCAATTGATTGCCAAATTCCACCCGAAACAAACAATAAAGCCCAATAAGGAAATTATTATCGTTCTAACAATCAATGAAAATTCAAAAAATGAATTTATCTTTTTCAAAGCTCTAGCGATTACCATCCTCGGCTTAATAATTATCGCATCAATCTCTTTTGTTCCGAGCGCATTCACGGTTCGACCAAGGACTGCATCAAGACTAACGAGTGCGAATCGATAAATATTAAAAAAAAGAAAAGTAAAGAAAATTCCAATTAATGCAGCCACAGTCCAACTCTCCATTACCGCATATCCAATAAACAGCATTCCAACTAATCCAAAAATGGTCAATCCACACAGAATCATACAAATAAGATTGAACTTATTCCTCTCAGGGGTTGGTATATCCCCCCATAAAGCATCATCTAAACCTAGAAGATTCAGTGTAAGAAACTCCACAATTAGCTATTATTGGTTGTAGTGCTGTTAGAATTCTCAGTATAAAAAGCGCTCGGGTTCGCCTTAATATTTTTCAATGTGTTTGACTTCCATTCCTCAATAATGGCTTCGTTAAACTTCTTAGTACTATCGATTTTTAAGAGTTTTTCGTGTTTTGCTGCTTCAGATTCATGGAAATTGATTTTTTCAACATGAATCATTCCATCTTTTCCTTCATAAACCAATTCTTCGGTCCAAATGCCGTTTTCAATTTCCCGCCTTCTGTTATAATTTTCCACAAGATAGTCGTAAACACCTTTGTTCATCATCATTTTGAACAAGATTGGCCCCAATTCTAAACATAAAAATACAGCGAAAATCACCCAAGGAACAGCTCCCCCTGTTTCGTGAGAAATTTGAACTCGTTTTAACAGTCCGCTGTATCCATTTGCACTTTCTCTATTCCTTTCGTATTGCTTTAGTTTATCATCTTCCATCGCCTTCATACGATTCTCAACATTCAGCAATTCTCTGTTATACCGATCAACATCTGAAGATTTATTCTTGATGAAATCCTCTTTTTCCTTTCTCTTAATATCAACGTCAATCTGCAATTTTTTTGCAACTGGGCCTTCTCCATATGCCCTTTTATCTTGCATTTCATTTACTCGTCTTTGAACAAGTTCATCAATTTTTTGGTCATATAAGGCCAATGACTTAGAATATTGATCTAATTTGAAAACGACTTCACTTTTATTTTTTTCTAAGTCCGTCTTTTTTTGTTTTGCTAGGTTATCCGTTTCCTTGTTCAAGCCCTGCAAATAGGTCTGTTGAAATTTCGACAATTCCGCATCAATCTCCTTCTTTAATATTCGAATTTCCATGGGTGTAGAAATCGCAAATGACAGAACGATTGCCATTAACATTCGAGGGAACCCTTGGAAAAACTCTTTCCATGTGATATTGTCAGTCCCATCACCTTTTCCCGTACTTGAAACGATGTATCTGTCTAGATTAAAAATGATTAATCCCCAAATAAATCCCATTACCCCAAAATACAGGAACATATCTTTTGCAGTGGTGAGCATTGAAATGTCATGGGCATCACCATCAGGGCCAAATACTGTTAGAAAGGCAAATCCACCTGATATCCAAGCCAAAACACCTGTGCATAGAACAATGCCGCCGAGTCCAGCGTATTTTACTCTGTCTGTTTTTGGACTTTGCATGAGAAAATACTCATCCGCACCGGCACACCACCATAAGAACTTTGTGACCCAACTTGCTTGATTTAGGGGATAATTAGATGTATTGATTTGATTCATATATTTTTTTATTAATTGGATGAGTAAAATGATTTCAATTGTGGGGGTTCGATATTTGCAATACGACCAAGGGAATCCATTTGTAAAATTTCAACCATGGGTGGATTTATTACAATCTCCTCGATAACACACTCTGTCTTAAATTCTAAGGGGTTTATTTGAGGAATATTTGAGTTCATCATAGGAACCTCAAAATCCATAAAATTCAAATCCCTTGCATTGATAAAATTCACATTTAATGCCAATTTGAACTTTCTGGGTATTGGATTGATGAAAGAAGAGAATATGTAAAATTCAATTTGAGGAAAATAGGCGTTGGAAATCAAGCCAATTTCACCATTTGGCTTTAAAAAATGAACAAATTTCGTAAGACGCGCAGCGGTACCAAAAATCGAAGATCCAGGTGCAGAAATACGCGTTTTATTGTGATTTTTTAGCATAACACCAGGGCGATAAAATGCCAAAACCCAACTGGCTTGGTTGAATTCGAATTGCAGCGAGAACGGCTGCCCATGAATAAGGTACCCTTTTTCATGGTTATTTATCCTTATTCGGCCAATCGATTTCATAGTTCTAAATCAAATAAAAAATTGAAGATGCAATATATAATATTATAATTATTTCCGCATTAACCGAGGATGTATTTCTTCGTGTGGTATGGTATTTTTTTTAACTGTAATGAGATCTATGACACCGTTATTTAAAACCAAGTGATACCCCGACCTGCAATTTCGAAATCGATAATGAAATATCCTCAATCCCACCAATAGCCCATTTTCTTTGGTTTCGCGATATACTGCCTTTGAGCAACTTTCTTTGAAAATACAGCGATTCCTTTTTGATGGAGGAATAACCCACCAATACATTCGAATTGCCAATAGTAATACCCATTTCATAAAATTGAATTATCCGACCAAATCTCCTACGATACCCAGGTCATTTTCGAAAAACAACATCGCCATTGATTCTTTACTAATTTCCACACTTCTTTATTTCCATGTCCCATCATTGGGCCGAATTTATACCCTTTCCAAATCTTGGAATATTTAGGATTCGGATCTATTGGCAATATCAAACTATTGACCATTGGAGGCCTTTTCATCTCAAACGGCACTTCCTTGCCGTCCCTTAAATGTGATTTTTCAGAAATATCATTACTCACAACAATATAAGATTCAATTATAGTTGGCAAAGCAATTTCAGGCAAACTTCGATTCAAATCGAAAATCTCTGATTTCAATTTAGCTATTACACCTAGCAAATCATTGTTGAAAATAGAATCAGATTGTTCGTCGACTTGAGAGGCATACAACATTAGATCAACTGTGGTAATTTGAGTCTTTTTCAAGAGTGAATTTGTCTTCTTCAAAAGTTCCTGATAGGCTGCAGTCAATTTTGATTCGAGTTTAATCTTAATTATCGCTTCTAATGATTTGTGTATTTTTTCTAATTTGTTCGGGTAAAATTCAAACTCTGGATGACTACGAAAGTCAACATCAGGCAAACTGTAAAAATAAACGAGACATCCACCTTCACTATTCACCAGCGCCTGATTATTCTTTATCACTTCATCATACAAAGCCGCATTTCTCTGGTACGACTCGAAAGACATTAATCTATCTAATGTGATATCCATTTTCTATTGGTATGAATTCAATGATTTTGACAACGCGAAATTGATTGCTAAACCCAAATATACATGAATAAAACAAAGTAACGAATTGGCTGATAGAACTCAATTGAGGCATTCCCTTAATATAAATTTACAATTCACCTTGAGATGCCTTGCGTTCGATTTTTATGCTTTCAAAGATCCATCCGAATATGAATGATCCGATGAAAAGAAGGCCAACATCAAGGATGTCAAGTTCATAATTTGCAGCCACTCGCGACATAATAATACAGATACTACCTAGCAGGGCTTGAAATGGGCGGGAGATTTTTTCTTTGTTTTTCATATCTGACTTTTTTCTTAAGATTAAGAAACGACAAAAATTCTCAAAAACCAAATTTAGGATTGAAGTTTTGTAAATACATGATACCGCCGATTGTTTGTTTCCTCAGTTTATTGTGTGACTATATTTGGTGATTTTGGGATCAGTGTTTACATTTGGATTTAATTGAATTATTCTATTTGATTGCTTCAATAATGAATAAGAAATTTAAATCCCATGAGAAAAGCAACGGTTTTTATCGTCCAGCATGAATCGCAAGCGACAATAACAATCATGCGTGGGAATTTCATGGTTAATTTATCTCAGTTGTATTTCCAGATATGAAGAAAGAAACAAGAAATAAAGTCATTTTGTGGGTCCTATCAATCGTGGTCGGTGGGATGTTGTATTTTTATTGGGGCCGCGAAACTTTTATCATAATTACCTCAATTGTACTAGGCTACCTAACAATTTCCTTTTTGTGGCAATTATTGTATTGTCGTGGTAAAAAGTTTGACGATGATAAAATCGAATTTAACCTTAGCAAGACAGGGGAAACTTTGATGATTTTCTATTTTGTTGGAATCAGTTCATTTTCAATTTACGGATTGATTCAGACCATGCCTATTTGGTATGCTTGGCTCATGCCAATCGGTCTCGCAATATTGTGTTTTTTGCGTGCACATGAGGTTTTTGCGAACTCCAATGACAAGTTAATAATCGCAGACAATAACATCAGCTGGATTAACAACGACAAGAAGAAAAGCTGCTCCTTAAAATCTTACAAATTCGAGATACAAAAAACAGATTGTGTTTCAATGAATATGTATTCTCGAAATACTGGATGGCATTTGGTATTAACAGATACTGACGATAAAATTCATAGCCTCGATCTTAAAAATATGAATTTGAATGGACACAAAAAATCCATCGAAAAACACCTTGAAAAATTGAACTCCCAAAAATCGTAAAAACCTTTCCAAGAGAAATTACTTTTTGAAATAATTGCACAGAACATGGCCTATAAACTAAAGCTCGCTACCATATCAATTTCCCATGCGGATATAAAACCCAACAAAACCACAATCGAGAACTACAATAAATCAAAGGCACGCGCGGAACAAATGGCAATCAAAAATTATCAAGACCTCATTAATAAGGAATCAACGGACGGATGGAGATTTGAAAAAGAAATCACCATAGAATATTTATGGAATGATGCATTAAATCATTCCGCACCGGTACTGCTATTTTACAAAGATGATTTACCCAAATAATTGACATTTATGCAATTCTATCAATTCAACAGCAATTTGATTACCAATACATTCGAATCACTTTATGACGAATTATCAAAATTTAAAGACCACGTAGAGGATCAACTGCATATTGCTTTAAAGAATGAAAACCATAATTACATTGAAAATTATCTTAAATCTGAAGCAGATTCTCTGAGGATTTTTCTAGAGCGAGACAACTTCAATGAACTTTCGTTTAAATTAGAATGGACTCAATTATCCTCGTTAGATAGTTTATACTTCTTCCGAATTTCAAATGCCATATATTTCAAGGGTTTAAAAGAGTTAGATACCGGCGAATGGTCTCAAATGTTGAGTACATCAAAAAACGGTAAAGATTATTCATTACCGTTAAAAACAAACTTTTGGAATACACAGCCCACAATTCATTATAAATCGGATTATGACAACCTTCAAAACGATTTATTCTTACATCTAAGAGCAACATGTTTTATGTTAGGCGAGGATTTTGCCAAATGTAATGCCAACGACAAGGTGGTTATTAAAAGCCCCAGATTTTACTATACTGTTTCCGTAACCAATGAAATCATTATCGTCGAAGTTTTTAAGGTATCAGATAATTTATTCAATATTTCAAACGGAGACAATAAAAAATCCGGTTGTTTTTAAATTTTTAACTACCCAATCAATCCCAGTTAAGCAATTAGCTAAACAAACCCAACTGTGATTTCAATTGTTGGATGCTGCTTTAACTTTTAATCACCCAAAATTGTGAAGGACATTCAGCAGGAAATCTCAAGATGTATAAATCAAATGCTCATCAAAGAGCCATTTTATGCTCATTTGCTGTCGGGCGTAGTACGAATTTATACCGATGAAATTCCAACTGCAGCCGTTGGCATTAAAGACAACTACATCGCGCTATTTATAAATACCGATTTTTTTCTCAAAGAACTTACAACCTTTAGCGAACGAGTTGCTGTTGTCAAACATGAAACCCTGCACTTGTTGTTTAGGCATATTTTCAGAGATTCTAAATTCAAGGATCACGAATTGTTGAACATCGCAGCCGACCTCGTAGTGAATCAATATATAGGTAGTTGGGACCTCCCGCAAATGGCAATTACATTGGCTACCTTTCCGGATTTGAAGCTACGCGAGAAGCAAACAATGGAATACTATTATTCCGAATTAGATAAGTTAAGAAAAAAGGGAGGTGAAGATTCACCCATCAGCTTCCAAGCTTTGACTTCAGTTATTGGCGAACC
>JACCDK010093920.1_pt1 | contig 14203 bp, 12 predicted proteins | sample 7445871 | NCBI WGS metagenome assembly JACCDK01 (sample SAMN15323436, study PRJNA562643) | freshwater metagenome | isolation source: river surface water | place: USA:Blue River Watershed | collected 2017-08-15 | reverse complement strand
GGGAGTAAACTGGAGATAACCCAAACCACCGCCCAGTGATTTCTCTTAATCACCGGGTCGGGGGTTCGAGTCCCTCACAACCCACTTACTTTTTCTTGTACCCCTTTGGACACTGTGGATTAGTACCTGAGACTCTCTTGGTTACTTTTCCCTTAACACATGCAATCGTTTGTTTCGTAGATTGAGGACTCGCCCCTGCTTTGGGTGCGAAAATTTCAAATCTCGCAACTTCAAAAGAGCCTGCACCGCCTCCCCACAAATCTACGCTTACGCTACACGGATACTTAAGGGTTCTATATGAGTAGTAGCTCGTAAATGGAGTGGTTAAAGTCATGCAGCTATCGCCATAGCTAGGAGCCACCCTGATATCAAAGTTAGGCAGTTCACCACCACCTGAGCGAATTAAATTCTCTGCCCTGGTTAGTGACCATCCAAAGTCCAATATTCCCCGCTTAGTATTCTTTATCGCCTAAGTTTGATTCTTTTTAGATTCTTCTTTAATGTGCGACACAAATGTATTAAGCGTTTCGTTACAACTCTCCTGGGCTACAAAATTAAGTTTTCTTGCTGAGGGTTTAAGCCGGTAATACTCCTCAATTGAAGCATCTAATCTTTTGACTGGAACTGAATAATTGGGGATTGCAGATAATCTCTCGTAGAAAATTTTTTGTTTACAGCCCTTTACGTCAACTTTAATCTCATAAGCGACCTGGGTCTTCGGAACAAATCCAGACCTGCTCGCATCTGTTACGGAGACAAATCGATCGACTTTCACTCTTGGATACACTTTTGTGTCAGAGCCAAAAACTGTAGGTTGATCGTAGGGCATCAAGTCGCCCCTAACCGCCGCAATTCCCTTCCAATTCTTGCCATCTGTTGATCTCTTCCACTCTCCCGTGACAGAAATATCTCTGCCTCCTTCTGAAATCTTGTCAATGTAGGGTGTCGGTAAAGGAAATAAAAAATTCTTCATAACTAAATGTGGAATATCCATATCTAATGAAATTTTTATTAAGTTTAAATCGTCATAGGTTGTTTCTGAATAGCTGGCCAGACTTGTGTTTCTATCTATTAGGGTTATCTGGCCCGGGGTTAAAGGAATGCTCCAAGTATCTGGACAACTTAAAGCGGAAGCACTAGGCGCTAAACCAACCGATGAAAGCGAAACTAAAATTGCCAAGATCCAAGAAACAATTTTTCGCATAGTTAATCTTTGCATGGAATCCCAGAGATTAGCGCTCACTGCGAAAACTCCCAGGCGAAGTGTTTGCCGCGGCGTTAATTGAATACCTTAATGAGGGTGAATTACTTGCCTAACAACCTGCGCACCTTGCAGCGCATCCATAGCTTCATTTACTTGATCCATTGGACTGACTGATGTCAGCAGCTTCTCAACTGGCAGGCTGCCGGCTCGCCAGAAATCTACAAACTCTGGAATATCAATACGAGGATTTGCAGAACCAAGGTAAGAACCACGGATTGTTTTGACATCCGAAACCAATGAAAGTGCAGAAATTGAAAGCATCTCTGATGCAGGAGGTAATCCAACTGTGACTGTTGTGCCTCCGCGACTGGTTGCTTCATATGCAGCCTTTAAGGTATCGGCTCTTCCGGCACATTCAATTGCAACTGATACTCCAGTGGGCAGGTGATCGCGAAGGTTCTCATTTGGATCAAGAGCAAAATCTGCACCGAGTTCAAGTGCCAGTTTTCGCTTTGAAGCAACGGGGTCAATTGCAAAAATTGGTGAAGCTTTAGAAATTACTGCTCCTATAAGAGCTGATAGCCCAACGCCGCCAAGGCCCCAAACTCCAAGTGATTGCCCAGGTTTGGCATGTGCAGAATTTCGCACAGCACCAATCCCGGTAAGAAGAGCGCAACCAAAGAGCGCTGCGATATCGAATGGAATATCTTCAGGCAGTTTTACCAGCGAACGTTGATCAAGAACTGCATATTGGCTGTAACAGGAAACTCCGTTGTAATGACTAACGGGAGCGCCGTTAAAGCTTATGCGCGATCCCCCGCTAATCATTTCACCGCGTGCATTTGCTGATGCACCTACTGAACAAAAGGCGGGCGCTCCGGTTGTGCATTCAGAGCAAAGACCACAGCTGGGAAGGAAAACACTTGTGACGTGATCGCCAACCTTTAATCCTTTTACGCCAACGCCGACTTCAAGGACAACGCCTGCTGATTCATGTCCTGCGACCAAAGGCAGCGGACGTGGCCTTGAACCGTTAACAACGGAAAGATCTGAATGGCAGATTCCTGCCGATTCAATCTTTACTAGCACTTCACCAGCACCAGGTGGTGCCAGCTCAACTTCCACAATTTCTAGTGGACGTGAGGTTGCATAAGGAAGCGATTGCCCACTTTGACGAAGAAGTGCCGCTAAAGACTTCACGATGAAATCACCTCATTGCTTTAGAGGGCTTATCTTAACGCTCCCACCGGTGTATCCACCATAAATTGTGAGTAAGCAGAGAGCGTTAAGAAGGTTGGGAAATGATCTTCGTCAAGACAGATTTGGCGGAAGATCGTGACTGCATCTTCAAAGCGATCATCTATTTGACGCTCTATGCCATTTAGGATGTCAAAGATGATTTGTTCGACAAGGCTGCGGGTTACGTGAGTTCCCTCGCGAGTGACTACTTCGTAACGAATCCACTGCCAGATCTGTGAGCGGCTGATTTCTGCGGTCGCAACATCTTCCATCAAGTTTTCAATCGCGACAGCTCCCGTTCCACGCAGCCACGATTCAATATAAAGAAGTCCAACAGCAACATTTGTTCTTAAGCCAGCATCTGTTACATCTCCGCCAATTGATTGGATGTCCAGTAACTGATCTGGAATTACGTGAACATCATCGCGCAGGCGATCGACTTGATTTGGCTTGTCACCTAAAACGGCATCGAACTCGGCCTGGGCAATTGGAATTAAATCTGGGTGAGCCACCCAAGTTCCATCAAAGCCATCAGCTGCTTCGCGTGCTTTATCGATTGAGACAGCTTCTAGGGCGCGATCGGTTACTTCCTTATCTCGACGATTAGGGATAAATGCGCTCATTCCACCAATAGCGTGAGCTTTTCGCTTGTGGCAAGTGGAGACTAAAAGTTCGGTGTAAGCCCGCATAAATGGCACAGTCATTGTTATCTGCGCACGATCTGGAGTTAAGAACTTCTTGCCAGAACCCGCAAAGTTCTTGATGATCGAGAAGATGTAATCCCAACGTCCGGCATTTAAACCAGCACAGTGATCACGTAACTCCCACAGGATCTCTTCCATCTCGAATGCTGCAGGAATAGTTTCAATAAGCACTGTCGCGCGAATGGTTCCGTATGGAATCTCTAACCGCTCTTCGGCATAAGTGAAGATATTGTTCCAAAGCTCTGCTTCTAGGTGTGATTCAATCTTTGCTAGATAGAAGTATGGGCCGGCACCACGCGCAATCAACTCTTTTGCGTTGTGGAAGAAGTAAAGTCCAAAGTCAACAAGCCCGGCAACGGCTGGACGGGCACGATCTTCTTGATCAACAAAGAGCAGGTGCTTCTCAACCATATGCCAGCCGCGTGGGCGCATAACAATTGTTGGCGCATTTTGATTGGTAATTGTGTAAAGCTTTTCACCGGAATCAAAGACGAGTTGTCTACGAATAGCATCATAAAGCGATATCTGCCCACCAATGATGTTCTCCCAAGTTGGGCTCGTTGCATCTTCGAGATCGGCTAACCAAACCTTGGCGTTTGAATTCATAGCATTGCAAGTCATCTTTGGATCAGTAGGACCAGTAATCTCAACGCGACGATCTTCCAAACCTGGACCAGGGCCTGCTACGAACCAGCTGGCATCCTCGCGGATATGGCTAGTTGACTTTAGAAATGTTGGCCGGCGTCCGTTTGAGAAGTGAGTTCGGTTGACCATTCGGTGGGCAAGCAAGTCACTTCGAGTACCCGAGAAGAGTTCATGTAGCTCGGTGACAAATGCCAATGCATCTGAAGTTAGGATTTCGTTAAAGCGGGGGTGCATCTTTCCTGCAATTGTGATGTGTGACATTTTCTTCTCCTTTTGATTATTTGAAATTATTAGTGGAATTGTTCGTTTTCAGTTGATCCGACTAAAGCCAGAGTGGCGCTATTCGGATTGAGCGCTGTAGAAATCGCGTCGAAGTAGCCAGTACCGACTTCACGTTGATGTTTAGTAGCTGTGTAACCATCGACCTCGCTCGCAAATTCAGCCTCTTGTAGTTCAACGTAAGCGCTCATTGCGCGGGTCTTGTAACCCTTTGCCAGAGTAAACATTGAGTGGTTAAGGGCGTGGAATCCAGCCAAAGTGATGAATTGGAATTTATATCCAAGCGCTGCTAGTTCAGATTGGAATGTCGCGATCTGCGCATCGTTAAGGTGGCGCTTCCAGTTAAATGATGGAGAGCAGTTGTATGCCAACATCTTGCCTGGATACTTTGCATGAATTGCTTCAGCGAATTTACGGGCAAGCTCAATATTTGGCTCACCGGTTTCAACCCACATCAGATCTGAGTATTCAGCGAATGCCAAGCCGCGAGTGATAACTGCATCTAGACCTGGTGTAACTCGATAGAAACCTTCGCTTGTGCGTTCACCTGTTGCGTACTGCGCATCACGTGGATCAATATCTGATGTGATCAAATCTGCGGCGAGCGCATCAGTGCGAGCGATGATTAACGTTGGAACACCCGCAACATCTGCTGCAAGGCGTGCGGCATTTAAAGTTCTAATGTGTTGCTGAGTTGGAATTAAAACCTTTCCGCCCAAGTGTCCACACTTCTTCTCCGATGCAAGTTGATCTTCCCAGTGAACTCCCGCAGCTCCTGCTTGAATCATTGATTTCATCAATTCATAAGCATTTAGCGGTCCGCCAAATCCGGCTTCAGCATCGGCAACGATAGGTGCAAGCCAATCAATGCTCGCTGGTCCTTCTACGCGCTCGACTTGATCAGCGCGCATTAATGCGTTGTTAATTCTGCGCACGACTGCAGGAACAGAGTTTGCGGGATACAAGCTCTGGTCGGGATAGGTATTGCCTGAAAGGTTGGCATCGCCTGCAACCTGCCAGCCGGAAAGGTAGATCGCCTTGAGTCCAGCCTTAACCTGCTGAACAGCTTGGTTGCCGGTCAGCGCACCTAGCGCCGCTACCCATTTCTCGGTGTGGAGCAGGCTCCAGAGGTTTTCAGCCCCGCGACGAGCCAGGGTGGAGTCCTCGGTGATCGAGCCGCGCAGGCGCACCACATCTTCGGCGGTGTAGTCACGCTTGATCCCCGCCCAACGTGGGTCGTTATCCCACTCAAATTGCAATTCTTCTGCGCTTTGGGTGTTGCTCCCGATCTGACTCTTCATTACCTTCTCCTTCTGTTGTGAAAAACGGGGCTTTTTGTGCCCTTTGGTCTAATAACTTGAGTATTGGGCACTAAACAAAGCTCTGCACGCGTTTTCTCGTAGAAATAAGCCAATATTTCTGCTCTACAGAACTTCCCTTATTCTGCTGCGAATGCCACAATTAAATATGAGTGATTTAGAGAAAGAGTTCGATCCGCTGGTCGTTGGTCGACGGATTCGTGAGCTGCGAACCAAGCAAGGAATGACCCTTGAAGTCTTAGCCCGCGCGATCGAACGTGCTCCTTCACAGATTTCAGCGATTGAAAATGGCAAACGCACTCCGCCAATTCAGCAATTACAGAAGATCGCACAAGCACTTGGTATTTCTTTAAGCCAATTATTGAATTCTGAAATTTTAAGTGAGCGAACTGCAAATGAACTTGAAATCGAACGCGCTCAACGCGCTGGTTTATATGCATCGCTTGGGTTGCCAGATGCTTTCATTGGAAAAACCGTAAGCAATAACATTATCGAAATCATTCTTGGGCTACAGCGCGAGGTGGAAAGGTTGCACCAGCAACGCTCGGCAACTCCAGAAGAAGCAAGGCGTGTAAATATCGAACTTCGTCAAGAAATGCGAAGAATCAATAACTACTTTCCGCATTTGGAAGAAGAGGCCAAGAACCTCTTAGCAAAAATTGGCCATACTTCTGGCCCACTCTCAGAACGCCTAACCGCGGAGCTTGCCAATAAATTAGGTTTTACCTTGCACTATGTTGCAGATCTACCGGCTTCAACAAGAGTTATCACTGATGAGAAGAATGGCCGAATTTTTCTTCCAATGCGTCGAGAAGGACGCGATGCTCGCACGATTCTGTTGCAAGCACTTGCCGGACACATTTTGAAGCATCCTTCGCCAAATGATTATCGTGATTACCTGTCTCAGCGGGTACAAACCAACTATCTCGCTGGCTCTTTATTGATGCCTGAATCTAATGCCGTTGAATTCCTGCAGGATGCCAAGACTAAGCGAGAGCTATCTGTGGAAGATCTGCGCGACTACTTTAGCGTTAGCTATGAAAATGCCGCTCACAGATTTACTAATTTAGCGACGGTTCATCTTGACTTGCCAGTGCACTTTCTAAAAGTCCACGAAAGTGGCGCTATCTCAAAGGCATATGAGAATGACAACGTGACATTTCCTTCAGATGTCTTTGGCTCAGTAGAAGGCCAGATCGTCTGTCGCAACTGGAGCGCTCGAAAAGTCTTCACAATTAAAGATCGATTTACTCCTTATCATCAGTACACCGATAAGCCAGTGGGTACGTACTGGTGCACATCAAGAATTCAAAGTAGCGCTCAGGGTGATTTCTCGGTCAGCGTCGGTACAAACTTCGAATCAGTGAAGTACTTCAGAGGTAGAGATTCGAATACTCGCCACAAGTCCTTCTGTCCGGATGCGAAATGCTGTCGCCAGGCGCCAGCGGAGTTAGAAAATAAATGGGGCGAGATGATTAGGCCAACTCCGCGCCTAAATTCCAGTCTGCTGGCTGCAATTCCGCAGAATGGTTTCTTAGGAATAGAACAGCGCGAAATTCTAGAATTCTTGGAAGATCAGAACGAGTCCTAGAAATACGTATTTAGAGCTATTGCTTAAGCACCATTGTTGATTGAGCTGGCACAACAACTTTTCCAGCTTTCAATACCTGCAGAGTCTTAGTGCCTATCTGAGAGCCTTTAGCAATAATGCTCCAGCTCTTGGAATTTGGAAGGGTAACTGTTGCTCCAGCGGAATCTGCGTTATGGATTACGACAATTGTCTTTGCCTTATCCCCCACCGCTTTGCCATTGATTGTGTAAGCGATCAAAGTATCTGTGCCCTTGAGAAATTTCAGATTTGCCTTAACGGCTGCGGTGCTTGTCATTCGAAAGGCGGGATGTGCAGCTCGCAGAGCGATTAAGCCCTTGTAGTAGTTAACTGTTGAAGCGAATTTCAATTTCGTACTCCACTTAATTGAATTAGTCGCATCATCTGATTTATAGCTGTTGTCGTCACCGTTCTTGGAACGCAAGAACTCTTGTCCCGCCTGCATAAATGGAACACCCTGTGACAGGAATGCAATTGAGGTGGCGAACTGGCTTAATTGCGCAACACCGGCAGGAGAGATTCCTTTAACGCTAGCGGTTAACTTGTCAGCCAAAGTTAAGTTGTCGTGTGACTCCACATAATTAACAGATTGAAGTGGTGAACTAGTAGTCCATTTATTTAGGAAGAGCGGGTTGTAGTCAGTATTACCCACGATTCCAGGATAGATGTCGCCTACGGCGCTGATCTTTCCCGTTGCCCAACCGGTATCGGATGCCTTAAAGACTGATCCCTTAATGCCGTCACGAATCTGATCATTGAAGTGGGCAACGTTATTCAATTTGGCAATATTGGTCTGGCTCGCGCGTAGATCTCTATCTAAAGTACCCATTTCCCAACCCTCGCCAATAACAATAATTGTTGGGTCTATAACCTTGAGGGCAGCGGTAATTTCATTGATTGTCTTAACATCCATAATGCCCATAAGGTCAAAGCGGAAACCATCGAGATTGTATTCAGTGGCCCAGTACTTAACCGAGTCGACAATGAATTTACGTACCATTGGACGTTCGGAGGCGACATCATTTCCAACACCTGTGCCGTTTGTCAGCGCTCCAGTCTCATCAGTGCGGAAGAAATATCCTGGAATAATTAAGTTCTGGCTAAATTTACTTGTGTCATAAACGTGGTTATAAACCACATCCATATTCACGCGTAATCCAATGGAATGCATCGATTGGATGGCCTGCTTGAGTTCATTAATGCGAGCAGTTGGATTTGCTGGATCTGAACTATATGAACCTTCCGGCACGTTGTAATTTGCCGGGTCATAACCCCAGTTAAATGTTGGCGCTGCTTCGTCTACAGATGCAAAGTCATAGATCGGTAACAACTCAACGTGAGTTACTCCAAGGTCTTTAATGGCCGAAATGCCGGTGGAGACTCCACCACTCTTTGTCTTCAATTCGGTAAAGGCAAGATACTTACCTCTATTCTTTGCAGAAATTCCGCTTGACGAGTCCATTGATAAATCTCGGACGTGAAGCTCATATATAACCGCATCAGTTGCTTTGCCGCTAAATGCAGGTTTTGATTTCTTCCAACCCTTTGGATTGGTCTTCTCTAGATTTACAACTACGCCACGAACGCCATTGATGGTTGTTGCCCGAACATATGGATCAACAGCTTCATTTGTTTTGTTCTCGAGGGTCACTCGGTAGTTGTAAATCAATCCCTCTTGATCTCCTTTGAGGGTGGCAATCCAGGTGCCATTGACGTCATATGACATTCTCGTTTCAACAGCAGCGGACAATGGTGAATCCGCCTTTGCGTAAGTAACGAGGGTTACTGCAATGGCAGTTGGAGCCCAAACTCGAAACTTGGTAGCAGTGGGAGAATAAGTGTTTCCAAGGTCATTGCCCGTATATGTGTACTTTTCGCTGAAATCCGCGGAATCGTAGAGCTGGGCTAATTTATTTCCCAGAGGAACTGGTGCGGGAGTTGTTGGCAGTGAATAGTGAATGGTTGGGTCTCCTTGCCTTAACCAAATTTCCGTAACTCCATTTGCGCCGAACTTATTTATAAAACGATCTTCTGGAACATCTTTGGAAAGCCATTCACCTTTTCGCACAATGATTCCCAAATCATCAAACTTATCCATTTCGGTTATCTCAATAGTTACAAACTTGCCGAAAGCATCTTCGCCAGTAAATTGCACTCCAGCCTTATTTACATCAACATCGGTTCCCGTTATTTTGTTCTTCCAAAGCCAAAGATTCCAAGATGCATAATCTGCTTCCACCCGTTGATAATGAACGGTGAGCTTCACGGTTTCGGGATTTGCAGCGATAGCAATGCTGGGAATTCCGACAGAAAGCGTGGCTATTGCTAATAAAAGGGCCTGTAATTTGCGAGCTGGATTTCTCATGCCCTGCAGATTACACGCTCAAAGAAGTTACTCAGGTTATTTTGCGCTGACACCTTGGACAGAAGTGCGAAGAACGCGCGCCGAAGGTTATTCGGCGAATGAGAGCGCCGCATCGCGGGCAAGGTTCATCGGTGCGCCCGTAAGCCGACAGAGATTGCTCAAAGAATCCACTCTCCCCGTTGACATCGATATACAAGTCATCGAATGAGGTGCCTCCTTTTTCGATTGCTTCTTGCATTACCTCAGTTGCAAAGTCGATTATTGATGCAATCTTCTTCTTCGAAAGATCTGATGTTGATATTTCTGGATGCACTTTGGCGCGCCAGAGAGTTTCATCTGCATAAATGTTTCCAACGCCACTCATAATCTCTTGATTTAGTAACGCTGTCTTGATTCTGATATTTCGCTTTGCAAATTTATTTATAGTTTCTTCTCGATCGAATTTCGGATCAAAAGGATCGGTTGCAATGTGTTGCGCAGATGATGGAATCCCTTCGCTAACTTCTTCTACAGATACCCACCCAAAGGTGCGCTGATCATTAAAGACCAACTCGCGCTTACGGAAATTCTTGGACAATTCAAATTTGGCGCGAACGTGTTTTGCTTCTGGCCGATCTTTTTGATGGATCAAAAACTGTCCGCTCATACCTAAGTGAGCAACTAAAACCTGTGGGCGATCTAGGGTAAACCAGAGAAATTTGCCACGGCGCTTTACATCCAGAAACTTTGCACCATTAATCGTTTTCAATGGTGCGATAGATTCAGGCTTTAGCGCTCGTGGATGCAGTTCGTGAGCCGAAGTTATCGTGTAACCCTTAATCAACTTTTGCAGGCCGCGTCTGACCGTTTCTACTTCGGGAAGTTCAGGCATTGCTCAACCTTTATGGATCACGCTAAGTGCGGCTAGTGCACTGTCATAGCCTTTATCTTCTTTACTTCCAGGCAAACCGGCGCGGGCAGTTGCTTGATCTAGGTTGTCGCACATCAAGACTCCAAAACCAATTGGCTTAGAACGGCTTAGTGAAACATCCATAACTCCCTGAGTAACTCCCTGACAAACGTAATCAAAGTGTGGAGTCTCGCCTCGCAGGACTAAGCCGACGATCACTGCAACATCGAAACCTTCATCGAAGGCTAACTGAGCGGCCAATGGAAGTTCAAAGGACCCAGCTACGGTGCGAACGGTTGGATTACTTATTCCTGCGGCTTTAAATCCCCTAACTGCACCAGAAACTAGTGCGTCACAAATTTCCGGGTGCCAGGCAGCAGATATGACCACAGCCTTTAAATGTGGGAGCTGAGGTATTGAAATTTGAGGTGCCTGTCCAACCATTAGAGCGCTCCTAACGCGTGATTTAACTTATCTCGCTTCGTTTCCAAATATTTCTGATTGTATTGATTAGCGATTACTTCAAGTGGCGCAGTCTTCACAGAGATTCCAGAGTCTCTAATTGAAGCTACTTTATCGGGGTTGTTGGTTAAGAGAATTAAAGATTTAATCTGCAAACGCTGCAGTGCGCTGATCGCATCTTCATAGGTACGATCATCTATTGGTTGGCCTATAGAGATATTTGCTTCAACCGTGTCTTGACCTGAATCTTGCAGCACATAGGCGCGAATCTTCTCCGCTAGACCAATTCCGCGACCTTCGTGATCGCGTAAATAGATGATGTAACCGTTACCGCTCTGTTCAATCAAACGCATCGCTTCCTTTAATTGCGCGCCACAGTCACAGCGCTTTGAACCAAATACATCACCTGTAAGGCACTCTGAGTGAATTCGAACGAGTGGGTCGGAATTAGATTGTTCTCCAAATTTAAGTACTGCGTGCTCTGCACCGGTTGGAGATATGTATGTCGAGATCTTCCATTGCACGTTATCCAGCGGCAGATCAGCCCAGTCGAAATCTGAAACTGAATAACTTATTGGCTGCGGTACAACGCGTGCTAGTTCTTCGATTGATATAACTTGCAGACCGTGCGTCTGCGCAAATTCTGTGATTTGGGCACCGCGCATCATTGAGCCGTCGTCATTTACTAATTCTGATAGGACCGCAGCTGAATTTGATCCGGAAAGTTCACATAAAGCGATACTGGCTTCGGTATGTCCGCGGCGCTCGTGTAGCCCGCCGGCAACAGAGATCAAAGGAAAGACGTGGCCGGGGCGAGCAAAGTCAGTTGGTTGAGAATTTGCATCGGCTAGTGCACGCAAAGTGTTGGCACGTTCTTCAGCTGGGATACCAGTTGAGCGCCCTGCGATCGCATCTACTGTCACAGTAAATGCAGTGGTGTGGTTATCTTCATTGCGCTTGACCATTAGAGGCAATTTCAATCGCTTAGCGGTTTCTGCGGTGATAACGCCGCAGATAACACCAGAGGTATACCGCACCATAAAGCCAATGTTTTCAGCGTTAGCTTTCTCGGCCAAGAGAATCAAATCTGCTTCGTTTTCACGGCTTTCATCATCGGTTACTACAACAAATTTGCCTGCCTTAAAATCACTGAGAATTTGATCTAAATTCTTCATTTCTTTGCCTGTCCTCGTGCGATAAGTCTTTCTACATACTTGGCTAAAACATCTACTTCTACATTAAGTTGATCGCCAACCGATTTCTTTGAAAGGTTTGTCTTCGCCAGGGTTTCTGGGATCAGCCACACAGAAATTTGATTAGCGGCATCGTTTAACTCGCCTACTGTGAGTGAAACACCTTCTAAGCAGATAGAGCCTTGCGCGACCACATACTTCATCAAATCTTTAGGTAACGAAAGATCCATTCGAGTCCACTGCGCATCAGCTGAAATGGCTACAACTTCTGAAACGCCGTCTACGTGTCCTTGGACGATGTGACCACCTAAGCGATCAGCCGTTCGTGTGGCGAGTTCGAGATTCACAGCAGATCCAACTTGAAGAGATCCAGTGGTCGTTAAGTTGAGGGTTTGCACCATTACATCAACAGAAAACTTAGATGAGTCAAAGGTGACAACGGTTAGGCAGACACCGTTCACGCTAACCGAATCACCTTGGGCGATTTGTGAGGCTATTTCTGAGTTAGCAATCTCCAGACGAGCACTGCTTTCTTGGTGATCAATCGCAGTTACCTGTCCAATTGCTTGGATGAGTCCAGTAAACATCAGCGTCCACCCTCTTTATTTATAGCGCTTTTAATTAGAGTTATCTTTAAATCTGCTCCTAAGATTTCAACATCAGAAATCTCGAAATCTAGACGTCCAGATAAATTTGTTATTCCAAGGTCACCGATCGATGGCGTGCCTGCGCCTAAAAGTGTTGGGGCTTGAAATAGCACAATCTCGTCAACTAAACCTTCGTGTAAGAGCGCGGTGCCAAAAGTCGGACCAGACTCGATCAAGAGTTGATTAAAACCGCGCTGATTTGCCAGGTTGATTAACTCTTTCGAATCACGTGACTTAATGACTACCGTTTCTGCATCGCCATTTAGAATTTGTGAATTACTGCTTACCGATGTTTCGCCCATCAAGATTCGAACGGGGTTTCGTCCCTGACCTTTACTTGTCATAAGTGGATCATCTGCGGCTACTGTTGCAGTTGATGTAACAATTGCATCTACTTGCGAGCGCATTAGTGCCACATCTGCGCGAGCAATTTCTCCGGTGATCCACTTGGAACTGCCATCGCTAGCTGCGACCTTGCCATCCATGGTCGATGCGATCTTCCAAGTAATTCGCGGACGACCTAATTCGACCTTGGTAAGCCAGGCTCTATTCTCTAACCGCGCTTGTACTTCTTCGACTCCTGCTTGAATTTCTATACCTGCCTGCCGCAAGCGTTCTGCTCCCCCTGCAGCCACTGGATTTGGATCGCTAACTGCATAAACAACTTTTTTGATTCCAGATTTGATGATCGCATCGACGCACGGTGGAGTCTTGCCCTGATGGTTGCAAGGTTCTAAGGTCACATAAAGAGTTGAACCGACGCTCTTTGCCTGCGCAGCGTTTATTGCGATGACCTCGGCGTGATCTTGGCCCTGGTGAAAACCTTCACTGATTAACTCACCGGTTGCCGAAGTGATTACTGCGCCAACAATCGGATTTGGATATGTCTTTCCAAGCCCAAGGCGAGCAGAGTCAATGGCGCGAGCCATCGCAGCTTCTGCACTCAGTACTTGATTCATCGCCAACACCCTTAGTCGAGAACGGATGTTGCATCTCGGGGTGGAAAAGCGGTACGAGTCGACGCAATGAACCTAAAAATAGGCTGCGCCGACTACGCGTTGATTTTCTCTCATACGGACTTTAACCGTCGGTTCGGGAATTTCACCCAATCCACCGGTCAATGGCCTTGACCGGGTCGCAGACTTTAACTGCCGGTTCGAAATTACATCGACCCCGAAAAACAACACCTTTATTCTAGCGCTTTAGGTGGCCTTCGGTTACCTCTACTTTTTAGCGACTTTGCTGTGGGTTAAGCAACGCCAAGTAAGTCGATTACAAATACCAAGGTCTCATTTGGTCCAATTGGTCCGCTGCCTTGCGCCCCGTAGCCGATTTCAGGTGGGATAACGAGTAAGCGACGTCCGCCGACCTTCATCCCTGGAATTCCTTGCTGCCATCCAACAATCAAATTAGACATTGGGAATGTTGCAGGAGCCCCACTATTCCAAGACGATTCAATTAGTGCGCCTTTAGACCAAGTCATCAAGGTGTAATGAAATGTAATAGTGGAAGATGCTTGTGCCTCTGCGCCATTTCCAGCCAAGATATCTTTCTTTACTAGTTCAACTGGTGCTGGGCCACTGGGTGCGCCAATTGTTGGCGCTTCACCTTGATTGGTAGTGACTGTAGGTAAGTTATCTGCGGTAGC
>JACCDK012066343.1_pt1 | contig 14205 bp, 10 predicted proteins | sample 7445871 | NCBI WGS metagenome assembly JACCDK01 (sample SAMN15323436, study PRJNA562643) | freshwater metagenome | isolation source: river surface water | place: USA:Blue River Watershed | collected 2017-08-15 | reverse complement strand
TTCTAAATATCCTTTCGATTTTAAATATAAGGTTGTCATCGCAATTACGGTAATGCCACTCACAAAGAAACTTGCAAATACATACCATCCAAATAATGTACTGTACCAGTGTGGATCAACAGACATAATCCAATCCCAAGACATCATAGACTCAGAAACAATGAAAAACACTAAAAAGAAAGCGGCTAACTTAAAATTTCTTTTGTAAGGTGCATTATCTGATGCCGAATCTTGAGCAATAGAATTTTGTCTGAATTTAAATCGAACCCAGTTCCATACTGCTAAAAAGATAACAGCGGTAACTAAAAATCTAACCCCGTTTAACCATCCTTTTTTCTGGAAAATTAATTTGTCAAAATTCACAGATTCTGGATTGACAACTTCTGGGTCCATCCAAACAAATAAATGGTTGTGTCCCCAATGCATAGTAGCTGCAACTAATAACACAAAGAAAATAATTGAACCCGGCAATAAATATCCGGTAATTCCTTCCATTACTCGAAACAAAATTGGAGACCATCCCGCTTGAGCAGCATATTGGATTGCGTAAAAAGCAAGTACACCTAAAGAAATTAGCATAAAGAAAATACAAGCAACATACAATGCAGCCCATGGTTTATTTTGCAATTGATGTAAAACGTGCTCTAAATGTTTTGTATGTTCCTCATCGCTATGAGCTACTTCTGCTTTCTTGTGAGCATCATGATCATCATTGTGCGTTTCAGCTATTGCAACTGCAGCAACTGCAGTAGTATCAATAGTTGCTTCGTTTACATGAGAAGAATCAGCCGCTATAGCAATTGTAGTATCTACTGTAGTGGTATTAACTTCAGAATGTGAAGCTGCAACTGCATGAACGGCATGTGCATCATGAGCAACTTTATCGGTATGAGAAGCCTCACTATGATGACTGTCTGCTAACAATTTTTCAACATCTTCAATAGTTTTAGGAGCATTCAAAAATCCTACAACTATTCCAACAGCTCCTAGAGCCATTAAGACAAATGAAAAAGTTTTTAATTTACTTGAAAACGTGTACATATCTATTATTTTCAAAAAGTATTAGTATTATAATTCTGATTTAAGCTTTAAAACATAATCTGTTACTTGCCAACGCTCTTCTTGCGACAATTGATTAGCATGAGAACCCATTGAGTTCAAACCGTAAGTGATTACGTGAAAAATACTTCCTTCTGTAATTTCTCTTTCTTTATAATTAGGAACTCCTAGGAATTTTTCTTTAACTACTAAGTTTCCTTTTCCATCTCCTTTTTCACCATGACAAATGGCACAGTAAACATTGAACAATGTTTTTCCTTTTTCTGCATCCAAACTCAAAGAATCTAAGGGCGATTGTAGAGAAGCCTTAGCTAAAGCATATCCTTCTGGTGTATTTGGAATATCATAAGGCATAAAACCTCTTTTAATAGAACCTTTTGCAGGAATTTGAGCTTCTACACCACCTTTAAACACTTTATGTTCTGAATACGTTTCATAGGAAACGGCTTCATACATGTTTGGAAAAAACTGATAGTTAGGTTTAGATTTATCGAAACAAGAAGTTGCCACAAAAGACAAACCTACTACTGCTACTATTTTATATAATCTTTTCATAACTCCTTCTTAATGCTTTTCAATTACTTTTACTTCTACTGCTCCAGTACTCGTGAAAAAAGAAACCAATTCTTCTTCATTTCCGTGAACACCTACTTCCATTAAAAAATGATCATCTGTAGTTCTTACGTCTGGATTTTCAGCTTTTTTGAATGGCCATAATTTACTTCTCATATAAAAAGTAATTACCATTAAGTGCGCAGCAAAAAATACGGTTCCCTCAAACATAATAGGAACAAATGCTGGCATATTATCAATATAATTAAAACTGGGTTTACCTCCAATATCTTGAGGCCAATCTTGAATCATAATGAAATTCATCAAAGCAGTATAAATTGAAAGTCCAGTTATTCCATATAGAAATGCAGCGATAGCAATTCTTGTAGGAGCTAACCCCATTGCTTTATCCAATCCGTGAACTGGAAATGGAGTATAAATTTCTTCGATATGATGATGTGCTGCTCTAGTTTGTTTAACAGCATCCATTAAAACATCATCATCATTATATATAGCGTGTATTACTTTATTACTCATAATATTAATGATTATCTGAATGATTATGATCGTTTTCTTCTCTTGCTTTCTTGTAATTATCGCCAGAAGATTTCAAAATTGTTTTTACTTCCGCTTGAGCAATTACTGGGAAACTTCTAGAGTACAATAAAAATAACACAAAGAAGAATCCTATCGTTCCAATATAGATACCCGCATCAACGAAAGTTGGTTGGAACATTGTCCATGAAGATGGTAAATAATCTCTGTGTAAAGAAGTAACGATAATTACAAAACGCTCAAACCACATTCCCACGTTTACCACAATTGAAATGATAAAGGAAGCCATAATGTTGGTTCTGATTTTTTTAGACCACATTACTTGAGGAGAAATTACATTACAAGTCATCATTAACCAGTATGACCACCAGTAAGGACCTGTAGCTCTGTTTAAGAAAGCATATTGTTCATATTCTACTCCTGAATACCAAGCTACAAATAACTCCGTAATATAGGCGCAACCTACAATCGAACCAGTAATCATGATGACGATGTTCATCAATTCGATATGTTGTACTGTAATATAATCTTCTAAGTTAGAAACCTTTCTCATGATAATAAGCAAGGTATTTACCATTGCAAATCCTGAGAAAATAGCTCCAGCAACGAAGTATGGAGGAAGAATTGTTGTATGCCATCCTGGAATTACTGATGTAGCAAAGTCAAAAGATACGATCGTGTGTACAGAAAGTACTAATGGAGTTGCTAAACCTGCTAATACAAGAGAAACCTCTTCAAAACGTTGCCAGTCTTTAGCTCTACCCGACCATCCAAAAGATAAAATCGAATAGACTCTTTTTGTAAATGGAGTTACCGCTCTATCACGTAGCATCGCAAAGTCAGGCAATAAACCAGTCCACCAGAACACTAAGGATACCGATAAATAGGTAGAAATTGCAAATACGTCCCATAATAAAGGTGAGTTAAAATTCACCCATAATGATCCGAATTGATTAGGTATAGGCAATACCCAGTAACCTAACCATGGACGACCCATGTGAATGATTGGAAATAATCCCGCTTGAACGACAGAGAAAATTGTCATTGCTTCTGCAGAACGGTTAATGGCCATTCTCCATTTTTGACGGAACAATAATAATACGGCTGAGATAAGAGTTCCGGCGTGACCGATACCTACCCACCAAACGAAGTTGGTAATATCCCAAGCCCAACCTACTGTTTTATTTAATCCCCATGTTCCAATACCAGTAGAAATAGTATAAACCATACAACCTAATCCCCATAGGAAAGCGGCTAATGCAATTGAAAATACTGTCCACCATTGTTTGTTTGCTCTTCCCTCTACAGGTCTAGCTACATCTACCGTTACATCGTGGTAAGATTTACTTCCTACTACTAACGGTTTTCTAATGGGTGCTTCGTAATGAGACGACATAATCCTTTATATTGTTTCTGTTAATTAATACTTATTTATCGTTTCTAACTTTTACGTGATACATCACGTTTGGTTTTGTTCCAATGTGCTCTAATAAATGATACATTCTTTCGTCTTCCAATAATTTGGCAACATCAGAAGTTTCATCATTTACATCTCCAAATTTCATTGCTCCACTTGTACAAGCTGCAGAACAAGCCGTTTGGAATTCATCTTTTCCAACTAATCTTCCTTCGCGTTTTGCTTTCAACTTAACCGCTTGAGTCATTTGGATACACATTGAACATTTTTCCATAACCCCACGTGAACGAACGTTAACGTCTGGATTAAGAACCATACGACCCAAATCATCATTCATATGATAATCAAACTCGCTATTTTTATTGTATAAGAACCAGTTGAAACGTCTTACTTTATACGGACAGTTGTTGGCGCAGTAACGCGTACCCACACATCTGTTGTATGCCATATGATTTTGACCTTCTCTACCGTGTGATGTTGCTGCCACTGGACAAACTGTCTCACAAGGAGCATGGTTACAGTGCTGACACATTACCGGTTGGAAAGCAACCTGTGGATTTTCTGATGGATCTTCCATACCTGAGAAGGTATCGATTGAATTCATTAATCCTGAAGTTCCTTCTTTTAATTCAACATCCGCAGCAAATGTTGCTTCCGATGAATAATATCTATCAATACGCAACCAGTGCATATCTCTACTTCTTCTTACTTCTGATTTTCCAACAACTGGCACGTTATTTTCTGCATGACATGCGATAACACAAGCCCCACATCCAGTACATGCATTCAAATCAATTGATAAATTGAAATGATGACCTGTTGAACGATCAAATGATTGCCATAAATCAACTTCAGTAGCTGCCGTTGGTTTATGATCTAAAGACACCATTGGAATTGGATTCCATTCTTTAGCCTCTTTCGTATTGAATACTTCTAATGTAGTTTCTTTAACAATATCCCCTCTACCCATTAAGGTCTTTTGCAACTGAACACATGCAAATTCATGCTCTCCGTCAGCAACAGTAATAGTAGCAGTTTGATTAGAATTCAAGTTAGCATATAAAGCATACGCATTTACTCCCACTTGCATTTCTTCTTTTAAAGCTGCTTTTTTACCGTATCCAAAAGCCAATCCTAAGGTTCCTTTTGCTTGACCAGGTTGAATAACTACAGGTACGTTTTCAAGCGTAGTATTTCCTACTTTAATAGTAGCATAGCTTCCGTTTAAACCACCATTAGCAACATTCCAGTTTTTAAAACCGTTTGCTTCAGCATCAGCTTTAGACATAGTTACATAATTATCCCAAGATACTCTTGTGATCGGATCTGGGAACTCTTGCAACCAAGGATTATTTGCTTGTTGACCGTCTCCCATACCAACTTTAGTATACAATACCAAATCAAAATTAGAAGCTTTCGCTTGTGCTAAAGCACTTGCAGCGGCTCCGTAATTAGCGGCCGTAGCAGCCAATGGACTTGCGGCAGAAGCAACAAAACCATCATGAACGGCTTGATTCCAAGTTTTACCAGCTAACGAAGTCGTAGCAAACGATTTCAAGAAATCATAATAAGCCACTGTCATATCCGTCCAAGTTAATAAAGCATCTTGGAATTGTTTTGTGTTGAAAATAGTTTGTATGGTCGGCTGAACGATACTGTAATTACTTCTCGTCATTGCTACATCTCCCCACGACTCTAAATAATGTGGAGCAGCAGCAGCTATTGTTGTTAAGCTAGAGGTTTCATCCTCTTTCATAGAGAAAGCAACCGATAATTTAACCGATTTTAATCCTTCTACAAACTCTTTTGAATTTGCTAAGGTATAAGCCGGGTTAACACCGTTCATAATTAAGGTATGAACTTTTCCAGCTTTCATATCAGCTACTAATTGCGCAACCGCTTTCGCATCTCCTTTTCTTGTAAGAATAGCATCAGAAGGGTTGAACGCTGCAGCTTGTAATGCATTGTTTATTGCTAATGCTAATAATTGAGCATTTACATCGTCTAATCCTGTTACAAATACACCTTTGTTTCCAGCTGCTTTTAATTGTTTCGCCGCTTTAACAACTGCTTCTTCGTATTTATCAATTTTAGAAGTGCTAACAGCAGCTCCTGTGATGATATTATAAATTTTTACTAAGGCTTGTTTTTGAGCCGCGATATTCAAAGGGATTCTAACATCAGCATTAGCACCTGCTAATGACATGTTGGCTTCAATTTGAATGTGTTTAGACATCATTCCGTTTTTAGGAATACGACCTTGAGCATAACCTGCATCAAAACCGCCACCTTGCCAGTCTCCTAAGAAATCAGCCCCAACAGAAACAATTACATCTGCTTTTGAAAAATCATAATTAGCCATGGCTCTTATACCATATACTGCTTGAAAAGCATCTAAAGTATTGGACTCCGATACGGCATCATAAACTACATGTTTAGTCGTCGGGTATTTTGCAACTAAAGAAGCAATTAAAGCATCTGTAGAAGGACTTGCCATAGTGTTTGTTAACACCACTACATTACCCCCTTTAGCTTTAGCTTCCTCTAAACTAGTTTTTACTTTTGTATTTACATCGGCCCAAGTTGCTCCTTTACCAGAAATTTTAGGGCTTTTCAAACGCAAACTATCATATAATGAAAGTACAGAAGCATGAACTCTAGCATTAGCGCCTGTTCTTGCTCCCACTAAATTGTTGTTTTCAACTTTAATAGGACGACCCTCACGAGTTTTGATTAAAATATTTGCAAAATCAAAACCGTCTGCCATAGTAGTTGCATAATAATCCGCAACACCCGGAATAATTTCTTCTGGTTGAACTACGTAAGGAATTGACTTTACTACAGGACCTTCACACGCCGCTAATGATGCTGCTGCCGTGCTGAATCCAACATATTTTAAAAAGTCACGACGAGTTGTTGAAGAAGAAGATAACGTTTCTTTATCTCCTAAAAAATCCTCAACAGGAATTGGTTCCACAAACTCGTTGTTTCTTAGCGTCTCAACAATAGAACTATTTTCGTTTAGTTCTTCAACACTTTTCCAGTATTTTTTGTTTGATGCCATTGTATAGTATATTAGCTTCTTAAATTATTTTATTAATAGTGACATTTTCCACATTCTAAACCACCCATTTGTGCAGCAGTCAATTGCGACACACCGTATTTTTTAGAAAGTTCTTCGTGGATTTTTTTGTAGTAAGCATTATCTTCTACTTTCACATTGGTTTCTCTGTGACAATTGATACACCATCCCATTGTTAATGGTGCAAATTGTTTTTGCAATTCATATTCTTCCACAGGCCCGTGACACGTTTGACATTCTACACCAGCAACCGTTACGTGTTGTGAGTGATTGAAATAGACGTGATCAGGTAAATTGTGAATTCTAACCCATTTTACAGGTTTGGTTTTACCTGTGTATTTTTGCGCTGATTTATCCCATCCAACGGCATCGTATAGCTTTGCAATTTGAGCGTCATAAAATGCTTTTGAATGTTCTTCTGTAGCTGTAGTTTCTGCAACCTCACTGATGTTTTTGTGACAGTTCATACACACATTCAAAGAAGGAATTCCTGCATGCTTACTTACGCGAGCAGAAGAGTGACAATATTTACAATCAATTCCATTATCCCCAGCATGAATTCGGTGTGAATAATGAATTGGTTGAACGGGTTCGTAATCTTGATCTACCCCAATTTGCATTAAATAACCGTAAGCAAAATAAGCACTCACCAACAAAAATAGTATCGCTGACACCAAAACCAAAAATTGATTTTTAGCATAGGCATTGAACAAGCCCATCAACGAACGATTTTTCTTAACGATTTCTATCCCTTTAGCACCCGCAATTTTAGTCAACATATTGTTCACCAAAATCAACATGACTACCAACATCAACATTACCAACGAAAGCGCACCCAATATCACATTATTAGAAACGCCACTTTCATTAGCTGCATCATTCCCAGCAACAGGAGCACCAGGAACTGGAGCAGCAACTGCAGGAGCTGGTTCTGAGGTATATGCTATAATATTGTCAATATCTTCATTTGACAATTGTGGAAATGCAGTCATCGCAACTTTATTGTTTTCCTCGAAAACTTTTACTGCTTGAGCATCTCCTGATTTGATTAATTCTCCACTGTTTTTAATCCATTTGTACAACCATTCTTTGTCATACTTAGCTTCAACTCCACGAAGTGCAGGACCCGTAGCTTTTGCATCTAATTTATGACATGCAGCACAATTGGCATTAAAAATTTCTTTACCCTTTGCCGCATCTTGAGAAAATGCAGTTAAAGAAATCGTTAGCGTTAACGCTAAACTGAAGAAAATCCTTGAAAACGATTTATGGTTACCCACCTTTTTCATATTTAAAATGATTATCAACTAATTATTTGGTACAATTACAGTTGAAACAAGGTTCAACTCTAATTTTAAAAAACTCCGACAAAAATACAATATTAGAACTATTATTAAAACCTTAATTTTGTCTTGAAATGTAATTTATATTTGTTCTAAATAACAATAATGTCTCTCACAATAAAATGAAATTGTATTTTTGTATTGAAAATAAATAGCCATGAAAATATCTCAAAAACATAACTTATTGTCCTACTTTATTCTATGTTTATTTTTTGTTCAAAATATGAGGGGACAAGACATAAAATCAACTGTAATTCAAGATCCAAAAATCGAACAATTGCTCAAGGAAAAAAGAAAAATAAATCTCGGTATATTGTCAAATGAAACCTATAAAATTCAAATTTTTTATGGAAATAGCGACGATTCTAAAAAAAAATTACAAGAATTTAGAAGAGAATTTATAGATTTTGATGGCACAATTGTTTATACAAATCCAAACTATAAAGTCTGGATCGGAAATTTTGAAACGCGCATTGAAGTTGAAAAAGCAATGATAGAAATTAAGAAAAAATACCCCTCGGCATTGATCATAAAACCGACTAAATAAAACAAAAAACGCCTTGCAATGCAAGGCGTTTTTTTTATACTAACTTAGTATTATTTTAATTTTTTCTTCACTTCCACTTCTTGGAATGCTTCGATTAAATCGTACTCTTTGATGTCGTTATAATTCTTTATCTGCATACCACAGTCATACCCTTTAGCGACTTCTTTAACATCGTCTTTAAAACGTTTTAAGGTTGCTAACTCACCCGTATAAATAACGACTCCTTCACGGATAAGGCGTATTTTAGAATTTCTAAAGATTTTACCATCAGTAACCATACATCCAGCAATTGAACCCACTTTAGTAACTTTAAAGATTTCTCTAATTTCAGCCGTTCCGGTGATTTCTTCTTTCATTTCTGGAGACAACATTCCTTCCATAGCATCTTTCAAGTCATCAATCGCATCGTAAATAATAGAATAGTTACGGATATCAATTTCCTCTTTATCGGCTAATTGTTTCGCATTTCCTTGCGGACGCACATTAAATCCTATAATAATAGCGTCTGAAGCCGAAGCTAACAATACATCCGACTCGGTAATCGCTCCAACTCCTTTATGGATGATATTGATTTGGATTTCTTCCGTTGATAATTTTGAAAACGAGTCAGACAACGCTTCAACAGATCCATCCACATCTCCTTTAAGGATAATATTTAACTCTTTAAATTGACCTAATGCAATACGACGTCCAATTTCGGCAAGTGTAATGTGCTTTTGCGTACGTACCGATTGTTCGCGTTGTAATTGTGTACGTTTCGCTGCAATTTGTTTTGCTTCTCTTTCATCTTCGTACACGTTAAACTTATCACCAGCTGTAGGTGCTCCATCCAATCCTAAAACAGATACAGGTGTTGAAGGTCCGGCTTCTTTAACTTGATGCCCTCTTTCGTCAAACATGGCTCTAATTTTACCATGATTTTTACCTGCCAACACATAATCTCCGATGCGAAGAGTTCCGGCTTGAACTAAAATAGTAGACACATAGCCTCTACCTTTATCCAATTGGGCTTCCACAACAGTTCCCAATGCGGGTTTGTTTGGATTTGCTGTCAATTCTAGTACTTCTGCTTCCAACAATACTTTTTCAAGAAGTTCTAACACTCCAGTACCTTGTTTTGCAGAAATATCGTGTGATTGGTATTTTCCACCCCAATCTTCAACCAACAAATTCATGCCGGCTAATTGTTCTTTTATTTTTTCTGGATTAGCATTGGGCTTATCCACTTTATTGATAGCAAAAATCATAGGAACGCCTGCGGCTTGTGCATGACTGATCGCTTCTTTAGTTTGAGGCATGATGTCGTCATCCGCAGCAATTACAATAATAGCAATATCCGTAACTTGCGCTCCACGAGCACGCATCGCTGTAAAGGCTTCGTGACCTGGTGTATCTAAAAACGTGATTTTCTCACCGCCTTCTAAGATTACTCCATAAGCACCGATGTGCTGTGTAATACCTCCCGATTCACCGGCAATTACATTGGCTTTACGAATATAATCCAATAAAGAGGTTTTACCGTGATCCACGTGACCCATAACGGTCACAATGGGCGCTCTATGCACTAAATCTTCTGGGCTATCGGCAACAATTTCTGCTGCTTCTTCAATATCAGTAGTAATGAATTCTACTTCAAAACCAAACTCATCGGCTACAATGGATAAGGTCTCTGCGTCTAATCGCTGGTTCATGGTTACCATGATTCCTAGCGACATACAGGTTCCGATTACTTTTGTAATCGGCACATCCATCATGGTAGCTACCTCACCAACAGTTACAAACTCTGTAACTTTTAATGTTTTACTACCTTCTTCCAATGCCTGAAGTTCGTCATCCACACGTTGACGGTGGGAATCTCGTTTATCTCTTCTGTATTTTGCAGATTTTGATTTATTCCCTTTACCTTGTAAACGCTCTAAGGTTTCTTTAATTTGGTTTTTTACATCTTCTTCAGAAGGCTCTACCTTTTGAATAATTGGTTTTTTTCCTTTATTAAATCCGCCTGCGCCTCCTTTTACAAACTCTTTTTTAGGACCACCTGCCTGATTGTTTCCACCAGGAGCTCCAGGGCCAGCAGGCTTAATGATTCTTTTTCGTTTGTTTTTATTGGCGTTAGCATTGGCTCCTCCAGCCGCATTTGGCGTTTGAGGAGTACCTGGTTTTTTTATTTCTTTTTTGAAATCTTCTTTTTTCTTTTTGGCTTTATCAAATTGGGTTAAATCAATTTTTTGACCTGTAAAAGTAGCTCCAGAAAGTTTATGGTATTGTGTTTCAATTTTTTCTTCTCCAGCCTCATCTGAAGCACCTTCTTCAGCAGTTACCTTCGCAACTGTTTTTTCAAGTACTACTTTCTCGACTTTCGCTTTTTCTTCATTTTTTGATTCAGAAGTAGGAGGCGTAGCTACAACTTCTTCTTTTGATTCCTTAGTTGGAGTTTCAGAAGCAACCTGTTTTTTAGTATCGAGCTCGATTTTACCAACAGCTTTTGGCGCAGTAACAACTGCTTTGGCCTTGATAATTTCTTGTCTTTGGCGTTCTTCTTCTTGCAAACGTTTCGTTTCTTGTTCTTTTTCAAGTTCACGTTTCAGCGCCTCTTTCTCTTTTCTCTTTTCTTCACTCACTTCAAGAGAGGCAACCTTATTCCCTTTGTCGGCAGAAAATTGACCACATAAGACTTTATACTCCTCTTGAGAGATCTTTGCATTTGGACTCGACTCGATCTCATGACCTTTGTCTTTTAAAAAATCCACAGCTCGATCAAGAGAAATATTTAACTCTCTTAAAACCTTGTTTATTCTTATTACTCTTTCTTCAGACATATAATCTTTTTAAAAAATTCTTTTTTGTTGTTGTGTGTTCGGTTAATGATTAACCTTCTAGTTCTTCTTTAAGAACATTCATTACATCAATAATGGTTTCCTCCTCAAGATCTGTTCTTCTCACTAAATCAGCAACTTCTTGTTTTAACACGCTTCTTGCAGTATCCAATCCAATTTTTTCGAACTCTTCAATTACCCATGCTTCGATTTCATCCGAAAACTCTCTTAATTCTACATCATCCTCTTCTTCAGCTACACCTTCACGAATAACATCGATTTCATAACCCGTTAATAAACTTGCTAATTTAATATTATTCCCTCCACGTCCGATTGCCTTAGAAACTTCTTCAATTTTTAAGAAAACTTCAGCTGTTTTTGCTTCTTCGTTAATTTTAACAGAAGAAACTTTAGCCGGACTTAATGCTCTTGTGATATATAATTGCGGATTAGAGGTGTAATTGATAACATCAATATTTTCATTACCCAATTCGCGAACAATACCATGAATACGTGATCCTTTCATTCCTACACAAGCACCTACAGGATCAATACGATCATCGTAAGAATCTACCGCTACTTTTGCTTTTTCTCCAGGAATTCGAACTACCTTTTTAATGGTAATCAATCCATCAAAAACTTCTGGAATCTCTTGTTCAAACAATTTTTCAAGAAAATCAGGAGCCGTTCTAGACATGATGATTTGTGGTTTGTTTCCTTTCAATTCCACATTTTCAATTACCCCTCTTACATTATCTCCTTTTTTGAAATAATCGTTTGGTATTTGCTTTTCTTTCGGTAATACAATTTCATTACCATCGTCGTCCATCAAAATTACAGCTTTTGGACGAACATGGTGTACTTCAGCAGTATAAATATCACCAATAATATCTTTAAATTGTTTGTAAAGATTGGTATTGTCGTGTTCGTGTATTTTGGAAATCAAATTTTGACGCAAAGCCAAAATCGCTCTTCTTCCCAATTGGAATAATTTTACTTCTTCCGAAACATCTTCACCTACTTCAAAATCAGGCTCAATTTTTCTAGCTTCTGACAATGAAATTTCAGAATTCTCATCTTCTACTTCACCGTCTTCTACTACCACACGATTTCTCCAAATCTCCATATCTCCTTTGTCTGGATTAATGATGATGTCGAAATTTTCGTCTGAACCGTATTTCTTTTTTAAAGCATTTCTAAATACTTCCTCTAAAATTGCCATTAGTGTAACTCTATCGATGAGTTTGTCGTCTTTAAATTCTGAGAACGACTCTATTAATGCAATATTTTCCATGTCAACTTTTTTATTTTAAAATGATACTATAACAATTGCTTCTTTTATATTCTCGTAAAGAATTTCAGCTTTTTTATCCACTGTTTCTTTCCCTTTTCCTATTTTTTTTGGCTCTCTAGCTTGCCATTCTAACGTTATTTTTTCTTCATCCGCTGCCGCTAATTTAGCTTCAATATCTGCCGAATCGGTTATTTTTACTTTGAGCGTTCTTCCAATGTTTTTTTTGTACTGACGAACAAATTTTAACGGACTTGAAACACCGGCTGAAGCCACTTCAAGGGAAAAATCTTGTTCTTCTCGGTCGAGTTGATTTTCAATAGCACGACTCACATCAATACAATCTTGAAGATTAACCCCCTGATCCCCATCTAAGTTGATGCTAATTTTATTGGCGTCGTTAATTGAAAAATCAACTAAAAATAATTCAGGTCGCTCGGCTAATGCAACAGCTATCAATTCTTGAACTTTCTCTTTAAACGTCATATTCTTTATAAAAAGAGGCACGCTATGCGTGCCTCATTATTCATTTATCTCCAAATAACTCGGCAAATGTACAAAATTAATTTGAATTAAAAAATATATTGTGCATTCGGATATTTTTCTTATCTTTATATTGTGATTTGATCACACCCAATTAAATAACCTAAAACAATAATATGAAACGTATTTTAGTCCCCACTGATTTTTCTAAGCATGCAGAATATGCTCTTAAAGTGGCTGCGCAAATTGCAAAAAAGAACAACGGTGAAATTTTTTTAGTTCACATGTTAGAACTTCCAACTTCGGGTAATGATGCCATCTCAACCGCACATGAAATCCCAGAACTAATGTTATTCAAAAACGCTGCTGTAAATAAATTAGACACTTTAATGGATGCCGCTTATCTTGAAGGTGTGAAAATATCAAAAATGATCCAATTTGAAATGGCGTTTGATGGAATCGTTAAAAATGGAAAAGCACACAATGTTGATTTGATTGTAATGGGATCGCATGGTGCTAGTGGATTTCAAGAAATGTTCATTGGTTCCAATACTGAAAAAGTAGTGCGAAATTCTGACATCCCTGTACTTGTAATAAAAAGAGACGAAGATCCATTTAGTGCACAAAAATTTGTATTCGCCTCTGATTTTTCTGACGAAGCAAAAAAACCATTTCAAAAAGCAATGGCTTTCGCTGAAGGATTTGGCGCTCATTTGCATTTGGTAAACATCAATACTCCCAACAATTTTAAATCGACTAAAGTAGCCGAACAAACGATGAATGATTTTCTTGTTGGAATTGACACTTCTGCGATAAGTACTCATATATACAACGATGTAAATGTAGAAAAAGGTATTTTACACTTTGCAAAAAGCATTGATGCCGACTTAATCGGAATGAGTACCCATGGAAGAAAAGGATTATCCCATTTCTTTAACGGAAGTATTAGTGAAGATTTAGTAAATCACGCAAAACGACCCGTGATCACTTTTAAAATATAATCACACTTATTACTAAAAAAAACGACCTGAATTCAGGTCGTTTTTTTTAGTAATATATT
>JACCDK012158797.1_pt1 | contig 14206 bp, 17 predicted proteins | sample 7445871 | NCBI WGS metagenome assembly JACCDK01 (sample SAMN15323436, study PRJNA562643) | freshwater metagenome | isolation source: river surface water | place: USA:Blue River Watershed | collected 2017-08-15 | reverse complement strand
GTGAAACAGAATTGTGCACATACTACGGAAGGCTATGGGAAATGTAACCGGGAATTTTTAATTTAGGGGAAAAATAAATTATGGCTTGTGAATTAAAACCACTAACTCTGATAGAATATAACAATCGCTATCGATTTGCTTGGAACAATGGTTGGGTCTTTGGGACAGCTTTTCCTGAGTTATATCTTGATTATTTGGATGGTTGGGAATATTTTAAGAAATATCTTGACGAGCTCGTCAAATATGTTGTTAGCGACAAGCAAATGAGCATTAAAATACTAATCGGTGAAGCTCCGCCTATGTGGAAAGGAACTAATATAGCAGATGAAAGAACTTATTTTTACAATCCAAATCATATTAAGGGTAATCAACCTTGGTTATATGAAACCTTTAAATACTTTAATAAAATAGATAATAAAAAAGATTGGGATGAAAATGATAAATACGTCGGAACATTTATAGAAAAGCAACATAAACTAAAATATTTGGCAAGTAAAGGCGTTATTTTGATTGATGTCTTTCCATTTCCAATCATTCAAGATACAGATAATCGAAAAGAAATAGATACTAAAAAAGAGAAAACTTCATTTTCCACTCATGTAAACGAATACCTGATTGATCAACTCAATAAACTATTCGATTATTTAGAATGTGAAATAAAACGGAAATTAGATTTCGAATGCGCATTTATTGCTCCAGAATATACATCACTGCAATTAATGTATGATCCAGGTATCACACAATCCTTTGCACAATTAAATTTGACGCCATTGAAAGATTTTACCGTTTTTAAAATTTCAGAAATTATATTTGAAAAATGTAAGGGTAAAATACCATTGGAAAATAAACCCTCAGAATCAAAAGAGATGTCATATTTTCTTTACAAATTAAACAATCGTAATTCTATTATCGCTTCAAACGAATTAGAAAATATTCCCATTCTTATTTCAAACAGAAAACCCAATTTTGAGATTTTTTTCAACTCAGATGAGAAATTATTAAAGGAAAAATTCTCTAAGAAGAAGATTAAAAAAATGTAAATCTACCCCAAAAATCATTTTTTTCTTCCAAAACGGTATCCTACTTTTGTAAACTATGTCTAAAGAAAAGAATACCAGCACCTTAGTGGGACAAAAGTTGCGCATTAGAATTATTCACGAAATTGTTCTTCACGAAGCTAAACCTACCCCCAAAGGCACTAACGCCCGCGAGTACTTTCTGGAAGCCGTGAACGATAAACTCAAGCTGCGGGGTCTTCCTGAAGTTAGTATCAAAACCCTGGAGGCAGATATAAACGCCATCAACCAAGGTCTCTTTGACGAAGCGGATACCACCCTTCCCCAACTTACCAACGGTAAACTTTACGACTTAAGTTACGATCACGTGGACAGAATGTATACTTACCACCAGGAGCGCATTCCGAATATTTCATTTCTCGATGCTAACGAAGAACATACGGTTGCTTTTCTCAAAGGAATTTTATCTCAATACAGCGAACTACCCGCTGTCCAACGCCTTATGCAAGAAAGTCCGGCCTTTTTCAATTTAGATATCGAGAAAGTAGATACCCGTCAAGTGTTTTTGGTTAAAAAACCAGAGCACCAAAACGAAACACGAAAGAAATCCATGATGGATGCCACGCTGCGTTTATTAGAACATATCAAGCGCGGGGAAGTCGTATATTTTGCCTATGTGGAGAGTCAGAAACTAGAACATTTTAAGGGATCGGTTCCTGAAAAATCCACTTTTCGAGCTTATCCGCTATGCTTGCGTCTCCATGAAGGCTTTTATTACTTATACGCGGTAAGTCAGGTGAATCCAGAAAGTGATACCCCAAATCAATACATTGTCCGGAATTTTCGCATCGACCAAATAGATGCTAAAACCCTCACCAAAGTCCGCGACCCTAAATTACCCCATACCTATGAACGGTTTAACGCAGCTAAAACATGGGTAGACTTTGATATTCAAAAGAAACTTGCCAAAGCAATAAGTGTTTGGAACATGCCAGATGATGCAGTTGAGGAGGAAATAACCATACGTTTCTTCGGTTGGGCAGCCAATCACCTTATGGTTTTTAAAATACACCATAGCCAGGAATTCGTGGAAATGAAGTCAGAAGAAAACTACGTTGATTTCAAATTTAAGTTTTACACCTACGCGAAACACCGCGCCTTATCCAAGCCACATCATAATTTTCATAAGCAAGGTTTAACCAATGGTTCATGGTGTTTGGAACAATTCCCTTATGTCGCACTTTTTGAACGCTACCCAGAAGCAGGTTATTTACTTGGGAAATACGTCAATTACATGCACGTTTTGACAAAATTTTAGCAAACATGCATTCGTCCTAATAAAATAGGATGCTTGTAAGGTAATATTTGTTTGATGATTCGGAAAGTCCGTTACACATGCAATTAAAATTATTAACACATGTTTGAATTTATTTCAGAACGCCCTACGGTGGAAGATTGGCACCACGACCTCGACCTAATGTTTAAGCACTTAGGAATGTACCCAATGAAAAAATACAAAAGTGAGCTCCACGAGCAGCTGAAAGTATTAAATGGATTGTTAAGTAAATACGATGACGTTGTTCCATCCTTGTATTACAACAACCTGGATCAACCCTATTGGTATAAACTAGAAGTGCGCGTTAACAACTCATCGCTTAAGTTTCAATGCTACGTGAAGTATGCGGTAAGCGAAGATAAAAAGCTAGTAGCCGAAATGCACTACACGCACCATCCAAGTACGGATGAATTTCCCATAAAAGGCGGTGCGGAATGGAGAACATACGTCATCAAAGATTCCGAAGTTGAAAATGTTGGCTTTGTAGTAGCAAATATCAAAAATGCCTTTATTCGCTTCGAAAGCTACCGTCAAATTGGCCGCGATATTACCTACGCAGTGATGAACGAATAAAAAAAAAATGAAAAAAGTTGAAAATAACTTGAAAGAAAAAACTGTAAGCATAATAAAAATAAATATTAATTAAAAAAACTAGAAATGAAGAGTAACTTAATTACCCTAACAAAATTGATCAGAGAAGTAGTAGACTTAATGGATCAAAATCAAGAACTGGATGCTTTTAAAATCAGTGCATCTTTACTTCCGAATTGTACTAAAGACGAGGTCTGCATTAATTTATTAAATCAATACATGCGGATTGAACAAAAACAAGCAAAACTTTGGTTGGAATTACTTCGCAGAAAACCAGAAAAACTTAATGTTATCATCGGTGAAATCGCTCAAAGCTTTGACAAAAGCATCTTTTGTGACAACGAAAAGGTAAATACAAACAATTCCTTTTTCAATTTTTCGCATTTAGGTCAGCTCAATCCTTATGTTACAAGGAACAATTCAATTCCGGAATTTTTGCTTGCTGAATATAACGCCTTAGTCATCGATTTGTACGTGATTCCCATTCCAACTAAAATACTGAATAAAATTCGGTACGACATGTACGCGAGTGGATTGGCACAACGTCTTTTAGAATTTCAGGAGGAACATTTAATTGAATTGTTTTCCACGCTCGCTCCAAAAGAAATTCAAGTGGTTTGTCGATACAAGAGTTTAATTAGCGATACGAAAAACTTAATGGTTGCAATTCAACGAAACACGTACGGCTTCAAGCTAACTTTTTGTGAATCAGAAGCACTTTCTTCAGGCTCTTGGGGGCAAATGGACTTAGAAAAACTTCGAAAATTCTTCAATAACTAAAGACATGTCCAAATTTCAATCCACCGCGGTAGTACAGTGCCTAAGCTCATGCAGGGGCGCTGTATTTGCCAAAATTTGTGAAAAGTTATATCCGTTGATAAAAAGTTATGAAAACCCAGGCAACCTTTTAATTCAAACATACGTGTATAAAGGAGTCAGCTCTATGTCCCACCAAATCATGCGTTTTTAAACAGGTCAAGCCGCGTTAGCAAACCAGTCTAACAGGGTTCCATCTGCACACACTCCCATCAGGGTGATGGAAGATTATTGTATAATTTTTTTAAAATAAACTATGTTTTCAAGAAACGATATCGATTACATTTACCAATTAATTAAAGATTCTTTAAATACATTCCATGCTAAATCCATAAAGGCATGTGATCGCGACGACCTACGCCAAGACATCATGATGAAAGTCATGAGATGTAGCCACCAATTTGATCCGGAGAAAGGCTCATTAAAGAATTGGGTTAGCAGAATAATCACTAATTGCATCTACGATTTAAAGCGAAAGAAAATAATACTTTGCTACAGTGATGACATGAGTATTTTTTCCATTTATTCCGCCGATCAAGCAGCAATCGACGAAGAAGAACTGTTCATGGATAGAATGACACACATGGAAAATGTTCTTGATGCAGAAAGCGAAATCAATCGTGTCATGTTCAATGAGTTTTATATTGACGGATATTCTAACAAGGAAATTTCTGAGCGACATAGAATTCCTGAAAAGAAACTTGCTATGCGAAGGAATCGCATAAAGGCCAAGGTTAAAACAACCTATCGCAATAAAAAGAATGAATAAAAAAAGCACCAAATCTGGTGCTTTTTTTATTTAAAACCCTATCGGATTTGAGTTACCTGATTTTAGTAGGATTTCCTTTTCGCAAAAACCAATGATGGTGCTAATGCCGACTTCATTTCCTGTCAAAAGGTATTCAATTTCACATTTCCTCACCACATTGTCAATCTGACCACCAGAGAAAAAAAACCTTGCTGCTAGATGCTCGCATTCCTGCTTGCTCAGCGTTGGAATATTTTGCTCCCATATTTTTGCGGCAACGGAAATTTCGGGAGGAAAAAAACACATTTTATAGATGAATCTCCTGTCGAATGCAGCATCTAAGTTTTCGATCAAATTGGTCGTAGCGATAAATATTCCATTGAAGTCCTCCATGGCTTCGAGTAGGATGTTTTGTAAGGCATTTTCGGTTTGTGCAACGTTAGAAGAGGTATCTGACTTACGCTTACCCAAAATAGCATCTGCTTCATTAAAAAACAAGATCGGTGTGATGTCGCTATTTTTTCGAAGTTCTTCGTAGTTGGTAAAAACCCGTTTCATTAATTTTTCACTTTCTCCAAACCACATACTTTTGGTCATCGAAACATCAATTTTCATGATTTCACGATTTGTCAATTTTGCTAATTGCAAAACGGACTCTGTTTTACCAGTTCCGGGAGCACCGTGAAAAAGAATATTGAAACCTGTACGCATACCCTTATTTCTCATACGTTCGTTAATTCTCCGGAAGTTGTCCTCTTGAAGCAATGCATAAATGCGTTCGAATTGTTGATCTTCCTCTTCGTTGTAAAACATAGCCTTTGAAAGAATGTCAGAAGGTTTCAAGGTGTCTGGACGTTTACCTTTTCTGTCTTTCACTTGAATTTTTTCGATGGCTAACAAACTCATCGCTTTTTCTGTTAAGCTTATTTCCAAATCAGAACCAAACCTTCCCTCTTTCACAGTAACAAGGCCATGGTTAGTAAGTGGATCTTCTCCGTGAGCGAACCGTTGCAACATACGAATACGAGCAGAAGAAGAAATGGAAACAGTGTCGCACGGATATTCCAATTCTATCGTGTTGTACCCACTTATGGTTCTCCAAATCGTATAAATAAAAATAATTTTATATTCGATAATCATTTCCATATCCCAAATTTCCTTGATTAATGGAAACTGTTGACTTTGCTCCATAAGTTGATGGCAATCGTGCACAAAATCAAATTCAGTAATTTCGTTATCCGAGGCTTGTCCCATCCAATCGTTAATTTGTTGAAAAACTTCGATGGAGCCTTCAGGTGTGTCGGCCTCTAATTTTGGCATTGGTTGTTCGCGAATAACGGCATTCATTATTTTATCGTCAACAACAAAAACTCGGTTTCTTAGTGCTTCCTCTGACATTCTATTCCTGGCTTTTCTTTTTCTGAAAATACCTTGACGAACAAGCTCGTCAAGCATACTTAAATAAGGCATGAAATCGATAACTTCCAAACCTACTTTACTACTTATTTCATGAACATGAGGTGCTTGTTCATTTATGCTTGTCACCAACACAATAGAAAAAAATACAGACTTCAACTCGCTAGTCCCTAAGTACTCCGAAACTACTCGTAAGTCTTCTTTAAGTAAACTAAGTGATTGCTCTTGAATTCCATGTGTCTGAATTGTTTGATCAATCCTTCTTACGCGTTTCAAAAGAGTTTCCGATTCTTTAATTTTAGATTTTTTTATTTTGGACATGCTCTAAATACGACACTCGTATTAAAAACTAACGCAAATAATGAAAAAAAATCAAAAAGATCTCTACATTTTAGTTTTGGCTGGGAATTCATCGAAAAAAATCTCTAATCCAACCTGTTATCTATTCAAAAGAGCCAGGAGCAGTAAACTCTTAGATCTTGCATTTCTTTTATTCGCATTAAATCGACGCTCCTCGTGACCTTGAGAAATGAAGTTTCACTTGTTAACGACATAAACTAATTTATCATTTAAATTTTGTTTTTGGCATATTTAATAAAGTTCTATCCTACCCGAAACAATTCTAAACCTTCGATAACCAACCGAAAACACCTCCCCTTCCCTCCTTTTCATGAGGTCGATGATGTCATCTGTGATGGTATGAACTGAACCTCCTGTGCTTCTCGCAATTTCTAAATATTCCGGTAAAATGCCATTTTCCGCCCCGCATAAAACGACTCGAATGGGACGGTTGATTTTCGATAACAAAGCCATATCTCTTGGCGCCGCGTCGTTATCAGCTACCAAAATGTATTCCCCTGCATTCGGATTCTTTTTTATGGCAAACAATACCGCTTCCAAATCATTTTCTGGAAAATCACGGTTACCTAAACCATTACGACATGCAGTCAATGACATATTCCTCAGGCTATCGAAACTCAGGTGCTGACCATGATACAAACCACCTGTCTTTCCCACTTGTTTGGCGCGTTGAGGAGCGGAATTACCATCATTGAACATCACTACCTCCTTAATAAGGCCACGATCGCCGTGAAGTAATTGCCATAGCACAACCTGTGAATTATACGGGATCATAGAAGATGTTAAATCTACAATCAACACCGCATTTTTCCATCGCGTCTGACGATCAAATACCTTAACCACTGTTGGTCGACTGATGGTGTCTAGAATTTTCTTCGCAAGTAAAGGCGTCATTTTTATTGGTAAATACTTATTTAAATCAGTTGTTGCATTGTTCACAAAATCAGTGCTTATTGCTTCTTGGTAGTACACGATAATTCCGTGAAACAAACCTCTAGCCTCTTGCTCAGAACTGCATCCCATTTGTCGCCAGATGGTCCATTTTATTAATGGATTTTGTACAAAAACCGGATGAAATCGTTCCATTTCTTGAATCCTACTCAAATTTAATTGATTTAAATCTTTACCTTTCGGAAAATCGGAATATACCAAATCAATGGAATGAATGGTAGCACCTAACACATTAAACCTTTCTAGTTGTTGGGAAATACTCGATTCGCCGTACCCCATTTTTACAACAAACGTTTTCAACTCGGTGTTTTCTGAAGTGTATCGGCCGATGTCTTTGCTTCCCTGTGCTAAAATTTCCTGAGCACTTCTGTTTTGAGCCATAAGAAACGTGGCATAAGAACATATAAAGAGAACACTGAAAATAAATAAAATACGTGCTTTCATGACAAGAAGAGTTTTAATTAGATAATGACTTGGAGAGAATTTCTTGTGTAATGGAATGAAGAGAGATTGGTTACAAATTTCACTTAAGAATTAGTAAAAAAAAAATCTCAATTAAAACTCATTCCTAAATAATACGGAATAACAAAATGAAAGATAATTACAAAGGGAATCATGATCAAAAATGCCAAATTCCTATCGTCTTCATTTTGTTTGGTATATTTTTCCAATAACCCAAGGAAGTATATACAAATTAAAAAAATTAAAATACCAATACACCATCCCAAAAATGAGCTATTCGAAATATTCGATACATAAACACCATATCTAACACTCGCTGCAATTATTATTGCGAAAAAACTAACTGCCCATTTATCTTTGCGTGTTTCCCTTTCCTCTTTGATCCAATCCGAATGTAAATTTTCTTCCTCTATATTTGAGCCAGACATGTAAGCCAACATTTTTTTCCAATCTCCTTTGTGAATTCGAGAAATATATTCATATTCAGCAAGAATGTCTTCTTTATTACTTAGCGCCCAATTTACATTTTCAATACTAGACAGATCGTAATTGAGGTAGGTACAAACGGTTATAGCTTCAATTGAAAGGTGATGACTTCCAGCATACCATGTGTTTTTTTTAGGAAATCGAAAACACTTGGTTCTTAATCCAAGAATATCACAGTATTCGCTAAACAATCCCTTTTTAGTAACTTCAATATTCTCATCTTCCTTAACACACAGTTTAATTTCTTTACCCAGTATTATTGCCTTTTGAATTGAAAAATGGTCCATCGAAATTGTTTTTAAACCCCTCTCTGAATTTCAAATTTAGTAAATTCTTTAATCTCAAATTCATCTACAAACATTGAATACCACACCACTCGTTCATTGGCTTGTGTAGCGTTGACATACATTCGAATGTCCCATCCATCAATTAGAAAACAAACGATTTGTGCCTGACCAAAATCCTTTACAAGGATTTCACCCTCAGTTTCTAATTTTCCGCGATAGTAATAGTAAAATCTGTTGTTTGTTAAATCAAATTCATAACTGGTATTAACCTTTCTAAGGGTGTTTTCATCCACAAGTTTTTTCTCAAGGATATCCTTTTCGGAAAAGGTAGAATCAACCAAAAAATGATCGCTCACCTCGTATACATTTACCTTTAAAATTTGTGCTTGTAAAAAATTAGTTAGAATACAACTGAAAGAAAAAAATAAAATGATTTGTTTCACGACCAAGAATTTAAAAAGTTTTAGTTGGAATTATTAATGTGAATTTTCAAAATAGTTACCACATCCATTTTTTCTTGAATGGATCGATTATAAAATTTATAGTGAATCGCATATATATTCAAAAGAATATCTTTCGACGAAATATTGTAACTAAAAAAGAATTCATCATTTTATTTTCATTCAATACTCATTATGAAAAATTTATTCTTAATTACCACACTTCTCGTATCTTATTCGTTATTTTGCCAGTTGCCAAAACGAATTGAAATCCGTTACAACCAAGCCAAAAATTATCACGTAGAAGATAGTGTTGATTACAAAGTTTTATTAAAAACACTGTCAACATTTACTTCAAGCACTTCTGATAATGGATTAAAAATCTTTGATTTAAGTAAAAATCAAGTTTCATTTTATGAAAATGGGGTGTTAATTGCTTCCCGACCGATTCGTTCCTTTAGTTACAAAGATGAAATTTATCATTTTGAAATTGCGGATACAGATAATCGAAATGGTAATTTATTAATTACAAATCAAGATATTGATCTCAAGCAAAATAAATCTGTATATTCTTGGTATTGGGATGCACCAACAAATCAATCATGTGCAATTGCAGCAGTGAATCCTAAAATTACTGTTCATTATTAATTTTTCAATTTTAATACTATCACCTTGAAATTATATGTTGTTACGTTGGCCGTTATATTTTTGTCATTTTCTCAAAATGCACAAATGTCATATCATATGATTAATGAGACAGAAAATGTTATATTAGATAGATATAATATAGATTACACGGGCGCCCATGTCCGATACATGGTTGAATCTAAAAAAGTAGAAAAATTAGATCCCGAAACAAAAGCCGCAATGAAAATTGCTTATAATAAGTTCAAGAAGTGGAATAAAAATTATTTCAAAAATTTACCTGATTCTACCTATTTCAGTGATGGCCACGAATATATGCTAACTAAATCTAGTGATAGTTTTTTAAAATTGACTTTTAATGATTCTAGAAAAATCGTCGGAAAGTTTAGCAAATACGTTGCAGATAAGAAAAATGATATTCAAACAATTGAAATATTAGAACTATATAATACAGGAATTCCTAATTATATTGATCATGTGGTTATGATACAAAATTATGCTGATGAATGGTTTGTTTTAACTAGTTTATATGATAAAGTAAATGTAGAATTTCCGCAGAATCTAGTTCCTTAATTATATTAAAAATTGGCTATAATTATGGGCCAATACTACATTTTTTAGTATTTCTATATTCCATGACTTGATTGTAGATTTCAATTAACCAATTAAAAAATTAACGCCATGAAAAAAGTATTTATTTTTATTGTAGTTGCAGTTTCATTTGTAACTCAATTATCTTTTAGTCAAATTATTCATATCAATGTTTATCAAGTTCAAGATGCAAAATTTGATTCTGTGTATACCGAAGATTATTTTGATGTGATTAATAATTCTAATAATTTCGTTTCCAGTCCGTATCGAGAAGTAAATGGCGCGTATGATATTGATCTAATTAACAAACGATTTAAATTTTATCGCCGAGGCGTATTAGAAACTCAAGGAGATATTGAATTTTCTAGCTCGGGTTCATTACATACAATTTATTTTTTAATTGAAGGTTGGTATATTGGGATGGTTGTTAATTTAGACAATTATAATGAGTCTTGTACGTGGTTTTCGATATTAGGTGATTATTTAGAATTAGTTAAATTTACTAGATTTGAAATTGAAAAAGGTTCTTAGTAAAACAATGTATGAAAAAAATAATTGTTTTAATATCTATTCTAACTTTTTCAGTGAGTTCATTTAGTCAGAATAATGAAAATGAAATTCTAGAAACCGAAACCTTATTCATAAAATTGTTGAATCAATATAGAATTGATAATAAATTATTAAAATTTGAAAAATGCAAATACTTACAAGAAACAGCAGAAATACAATCTACTTATTTAGCAGAAAATTCAATGCCTATTTCTCATAAAAATAGCAATCTAGGAATGAATTCGCTATTTGATAGATTTATGTCTACAAAACCTGATTATGTTCCGTTATCATTAGGAGAATGTATTGCATCGTGTTTTAAATTAGATGCAAATGGAATATTAAAACAATTTAAAAATAGCCCTAAGCATAATGAAATATTACTTAGTGATACTTATATAGGAACTATAGGGATTAAAATAACTAAGGTTAAAAACGATAAATCAATTCCATATTATATTGCTGTTTTGGTTTTAGGTTAATTATTATGATACTTCATATCAATATTCTTGTTTAATGTCATCTTAATAATAACTTGAATTACAATAATAGAAATAAATTAAAATTATCTTTAAATAGTAATATCAACTTGTAAATACAACTCAAAAATTTATTTTCTGATTAGATTTTATTTATCTGGTGACCGATATTTACAATCTCAGAATCAATTACGTCAATTCGAAAATCAATGAAATTATCCATATTTTTTCCGAATGAGTTATCATTTCTAAAATAAATGATATAATTCAACGAATATGCTGATTTTTTATATGTTGGATTTAACGCTTCATGAAAATCATTAACAGATTGTAATACTATTGTAACCTCTTTTTTATCTTGTAAAATACGGAATGCTTGAGAAATATATCGATTATCTACTAAGGAATTACTTGAAATCATTTCATTTAAGTGCGGATTAAAAATAGAAAAGAAAAAAATATGACCATTCTTTGGTCTATTATCGTGTAAAAAGGATCCCAATATGGATATATTTTCTTCGGTAATGTGACCTGTTAATAATGGGACAATTTTTTCGTGAATTTCATTTGCTTTTGCAATGTTTTTTGCGTCAATCGAATCTTTTTGTGCATAATTATCAAAACTGCAGAAAACAATACTAAATACTACAAGTGTTTGATTTAATTTGTCAATAACTTTCATTTACTTAATTTTTCCTTATTTAACAGAAACCGTCTTATCAACTTCGTGCCCAAACCAGACAACGGCGAAGCCTTTATAAAGCCCCACTCCCATTGCCTTCCACTCTTGTGACCACATATTTTGATTGGTCATACACGCATGATGTGCTGGACTTTTAATCCACGATTGAAGTGCATATTCTGGTGTCATCACAAAATCGCTACAACATTTATTGGACCCAACAGCAATCTCATAACCGTTTCCTTTGTAACCTGTCATTTCTCGTGGCTTATCCCATGCACAAGAAGCCTTCGAATGGTCAGAAGTATAGCAGCATCCCTCCCATGGACCAAAAGCCGACCAACTGTGTGCATTACAATCTCCTATATCTGGTTTGTTATCGGCTAAGTCCTTTACATGAGATTGTGCTACATGCGTTAAGGCTGGTGATAGTGGCACTACAGGTAAACCGAGTGACTTACGATAGTCGGATATCAATTTATATAATTTCTGTTCTTCAGTTGACAGTTCTTGAGCACTTAAGGTACTCGTCATAATAAAAGAAATGAAAAGGAATAAATACGGAAGTTTAATGGCATTAAATTATTGGAGAGGAATTTTTTAGTTTATAATGCATTGCATGCTAAAAGTTACCTTGTATTTTGTGAAAATGGGATAGGCAGTCTTTTAATTAGGGCTGCCAATACACCTCCGATCAGTCCACCTGTGTGGCCCAAAGCTGTTATTTCCATGTTATATGATCCGATGAACATTATTATCACTTGAATAATTAATAGCAATACCAAAAGATTGTAAACTATTTTTTTTAGTTGAATGATAGTATTCAAAAAGAAGTACATGCAGAAGCCAATAACGGCACCTGACGAACCTAAAATAAAAAAGTCTTCGGCGTAAATCCCCAGGTCAAAGGTCAAGTAGGAGAAAAATCCAAAAAATAAATAAGCAAAAATTGTCTTTCCAAAACCGTTTTCTATTTCGAAATATGGCGCATAAATCAGAAGAAATAACATGTTGCCCCAGAGATGAAAAGGATTGTATACATGAGTGAACATGTAGGTAATCACTTGATAAATTTTAAAGCTTGAACTTACATGAGAAAAAGCAACCAAATGATTTACACCTTCCGCTGATGTGCCATCAAAAAGGAAATATTGAATAAAATAGATGACTAAATTCAAGCTAATTAGAAATAGGACAGCAGGGGTTAATCTCTTTGCAAAATTCAACATGACCAAAAAAATTCAATTAATTTACAGTTACTAGTAAAACCATGAAATTGAAAAATGTCACAATAAAACGCCCTTAACTTATTTGAAACTTTCAATTAGATTTTTATTACTAGAAAGTTGAAGAAAAAAATTCATAGTCTGAGCGTCTTAAAGCATTGAATATTTCAACAAGAAGAAAAGATTTTGTTTTTTATCCTTGGCCACCTAAATTGTCCTACGATATCGAGGTACTTAAAACGCGTTTAAATATCCTTTATGAATTGTATAGCAAGCATTCTAAAGAAAGGCTGAATAATGAAATTCAAGACCTTTTAGAGAATTTTTCAAGATATAAGCTAAAAATTTAAAGTGATGTTTATGGAATTCAAATATCTTTACTTATATTTAGAATTAAATATAAAAATTTATAAATCATGGGTAGCTATTATATTGATTCAATTGAGGTTAGAATTTACGATGAAGATACAGACGAAATTCACATCCTGTCTTTAAACCCAGATGCTGGGGAAAATGGTTTTATTCGCACCAAACCAACACCTACACCGCTCGATGATGAGCTAAACGACCAAATGGATGCGATTTGGAAGATTGCCTATGAATAAAAAGTGTTTTCAAATTAGAAAATTTTAAAGGTTACTTAGGTAACCTTTTTTTATTTCCTGATTTTCAAAATATCTAGTTGAACGTAATAAGATTACGATCATCTGATTTAGTTTTGATTATGTTAATATAAAGCGGGGCTAGTTTTCATATCTCTCTCAATAGCCTCGCTCATATTAATCATGGGGAATGTTTGTTTGCTAACTTTTAAATTGACCAATCATGAGAAAAATTCAATTAACGAAACAAGCAATATATGCTGATTCGATAAGCACAGCGTTATACCTCCGTGATATTTCAAAAATTCAATTTTTGCAAAGCAATTCAAGTGATATTGAATCTTTCTCTTCTCGTGAACATTTTGAACGTCACTTGGTACACAGTCATTTAAAATTCGCCGCGCAAGTTGCTATTTGTTATGGTGGTATGGGATTAGAAAAGGAGGATTTAATCTCCATTGCTAATATTGGATTAATCAGAGCTTCAAAACTTTTTGATCAAAACTATGGTGTAAAATTTATT
>JACCDK011908929.1_pt1 | contig 14206 bp, 9 predicted proteins | sample 7445871 | NCBI WGS metagenome assembly JACCDK01 (sample SAMN15323436, study PRJNA562643) | freshwater metagenome | isolation source: river surface water | place: USA:Blue River Watershed | collected 2017-08-15 | reverse complement strand
GCTGCCCACGGCGCGCGCAGAAAGTCGGCTGCTGAGGCTGTTGGAAAACAAGGCCTCAAACAAACTCAACTTGTATTGACTTGCCAAGGTGCCAAGGCCCGCCAAAGTTTGATGGCCAATGCCACGCTTGGGACTGGTCACTGCGCGCAAAAATGCTGGGTCGTCATCGTTGTTGACCCACAAACGAAACCATGCGCACAAGTCTTTGATTTCTGCGCGATCAAAAAAACTTTGACCGCCCGATACTTTGTAGGGAATTTGCGCGCGTCGCAAAGCTTTTTCAAAAGGTTTGGCCATGTGATTGGCGCGGTACAAAATGGCGAACTCTCGGTAATCGCGGTACTGCACACCACCTGAGGTGGTGGCCGTGCCTGCGCGCAAAGATTGAATGCGGGCCACCACGCGATCGGCTTCGTGTTCTTCATGGTCGGCATCCATGACGCGCACGGGTTCACCTTCACCCAGTTCCGAAAAAAGCGTCTTGGGGTAGAGCTTGGGGTTGGATTCGATCACGTTGTTGGCGGCACGCAAAATGGCACTGGTCGAGCGGTAGTTTTGCTCTAACTTGATCACTTTCAACTGCGGAAAATCTTGCGGCAAGCGTTTCAAATTGTCCAGCGTCGCACCGCGCCAACCATAGATCGACTGATCGTCGTCACCCACCGCGGTGAATCTGGCACGCTCGCCCACCAAGTGTTTCAGCACTTCGTACTGTGTGGCGTTGGTGTCTTGGTATTCGTCTACCAGCACATGGCCCATGGCCGCCTGCCAACGCTCTCGCACCTCTGGAAAATCGGCCAGCAATTTCAAGGGCAAGCCAATCAGGTCGTCAAAGTCCACGCTTTGGTAGGCTGCCAAACGCTCTTCGTAGCGGCCCATGATGCGCGCGGTCACGCGTTCGTTTTCGGTTTTGGCAATGGCTTCGGCTTGCGCACTGTTCAAGCCGCTGTTCTTCCAAGCGCTGATGGCCCATTGCCACTGACGTGCAGTGTTGGCGTCTGTGGTGCCACCGCAATCCTTCAAGATGCTCACCACATCATCGGCATCCAAAATACTGAACTGCGGTTTGAGCCCCAGCACATGGCCGTCTTGCCGCATGATGCGCACGCCCAGTGCATGGAAAGTGCAGATCATGACTTCTTGCGCGCCTTTGCCAATCAGTTTGCGTGCGCGTTCGCGCATCTCGCTGGCTGCTTTGTTGGTGAAGGTGATGGCTGCAATGCGTTGGGGTTCTAAGCCCACTTCAATCAAGCGCGCAATTTTCTGTGTGATCACACGTGTTTTGCCCGAGCCAGCACCCGCCAACACAAGGCAGGGGCCTTTGACGTAGTTGACGGCTTCAAGTTGCGCGGGATTCAAACCAAAGGAGGGGGACGACATGCAATGAGGACAGAAACACCACAAGCCAGGTGAAGCGGCGTGGTCATGGGCCCATCATAGCGGGCAAATCGGGTTCAATTTCCAAGGCACAATGTGAACCATGTTAGATGTCTTGCGCGTCACTTTTCCCTTCTTTGCCTTGGTCTTTTGTGGCTATGTGGCTGCACGCAAACAAATGCTCCCCTTTGAGGCCATTCCCGGCCTGAATGGATTTGTGCTGTTTTTCGCTTTGCCTTGCATGCTGTTTCGCTTTGGTGCCAGCACGCCCATTGCACAGCTCTTGAACGCAGGTGCATTCTTCATGTACTTGTTTTGCGCTTTGATCATGGTGGCCTTTGTTTTGGCTGTCACCATGAACCGTCGAATCGGTTGGAACGATGGTGCATTTGGCGCCTTGGTAGGGGCGTTTCCCAATACCGGCTTCATGGGCGTTCCCTTGTTGGTGGCGCTCCTAGGGTCTGCCGCTGCAGGGCCTGCCATCGTGACCATCGTGATCGACATGGTCATCACCACGTCTTTGTGTGTGGCGCTTTCGCGTTTGGATGGTGCCAGTGAACAAGGGGCGGCGCAAGCCACCAAAAATGCGCTGGTCGGCATGGTCAAAAATCCCATGCCTTGGTCTATTTTGTTGGGTACTTTGTTTTCTGCTTACCAAGGCCAATTGCCAGGCCCTGTCGACAAAACGGTGGCTTTGCTGGCCGATGCGGCGTCACCCGTTGCCTTGTTCACCATCGGGGCCGTGCTGGCGCGATCCCAAACCATTGCACACAACCAACAGCATGGCCCTCTCACATGGCTTGACTATGTGCCAGTGGCATTGATCAAATTGTTCTTGCATCCTATCTTGGTGTTGTTGGTGGGCTTGGCCGTCATTTCCATGGGCGTGCCCATCGATGTCTTCGCCCTCAAGGTGATGGTGTTGGTGGCGGCGCTGCCCAGTGCCAGCAACGTGGCCATGTTGTCAGAGCGCTTTGGCGCCGACAGCGGCCGCATTGCGCGAATCATTTTGGTCTCAACCGCCGCGGCCTTTCTCACCTTCTCGGCAGCGGTCGCCTTGCTGCAATAACAAGTTGCCTCAAATGGCCAGGGGGTCCACATCCACCAGCCATCGAATCAAGCCTTTGTGCGCAGGGTCTGTGCGCGATGCGTGCAGACACGTTTGAAGCAAATCCAAGACTTTGTGCAGCGATGCGCGTGAGGTGCTTTCAAGCAGCATTTGCGCACGCTCGACGTTGGCCACACGCTGAATGCTCATGGGCACCGCCGAAAACACACTGACCTGTGCCAACATGGCCGCCAGGGCCGCATCTTCTTGCGCCATGTGTTGCAATTGCGCATGACCGTGGTTTAAAAAAGCTTGCGCCACCGCTTGCATGCGTGCATCGCATCGAACCAATGCCTGAAAACTGCTCGGTGGCAAGCCCGCAGCGAAGCGCTCTTTCAACTGTTGTTCTGCAAATGCAGGGTAGTCGTGTTGCTTCAGCGCTTCAAACAAGGGGTGCGCTGGGTGGAAAGTTTGAACCCACATTTCACTCGATGCGCTTTGTGCTGCATCACGGCCCGCCCGTCCGCCCGCTTGCATCAGCAAAGCGAACAAACGCTCTGGCGCCCTGAAATCGCTGGAGAACAATGCGCTGTCGGGGTTGATGGCCGCAACCAAAGTGATGCGCCGAAAGTCATGTCCTTTGGCAATCATTTGGGTGCCCACCAGCACATCAACTTCGCCGCTGTGCACGTTGGACAATTGGGCTTCGAGCGCGCCTTTGAGTTTGGTGCTGTCCGCATCAATGCGCATCACCCGCACAGCTTGTCCGTCGGGACGCTTCACATCTGTCAGCAACTCGGTCAAATGTTCTTCCAGTTGCTCGGTGCCGCGACCCATGGGTGCAATGTCTGCATTGCCACACGCGGGGCAGGCACGCGGGACACGCTCAGTGAACCCGCAATGGTGACACCGAAGGGTTCGGTCAATTTTGTGAAACACCCGAAATGCGCTGCAATGAGCGCATTCACTTTTCCAATCGCAATCGGCACAGTGCAGCACCGGGGCATAGCCGCGACGATTGAGCAGCAACATGCTTTGCTCACCTCGGGCCACACGTGCTTGAATGGCTTCCAACAAGGGCGCAGACAAGACGGTTTTGCGGGGCTGATGGTTCATGTCCACGCGCCGCACAAAAGGCAGTTTGCCTGCGCCAATGCGCGCCGGCATTTGCAGGCGAACATAACGGCCGCCATCTTCGGCCGGCCGACTTTGGTGCCAACTCTCTAAGGAAGGTGTGGCCGAGCCCAAAATCACTTTCGCGCCTTCTAGCCTGGCGCGGTAAATGGCCAGGTCACGTGCGGAATACCTGGCACCTTCTTGTTGCTTGTAACTGGCATCGTGTTCTTCATCGACCACAATCCATTTCAGCTTGGGCATGGAAGCAAAGATGGCCATGCGGGTGCCCAACACAATGCGCGCTGAACCCTGGTGCGCCGCAAGCCAACTCTTCAAACGTTGCGGCCCGGTCATGCCACTGTGCATTGAGACCACACCTGCGGCCCCAAACCGCGCTTTGACGCGCGCTTCCAATTGCGGGGTTAGATTGATTTCGGGCACCATCATCAGCGCTTGCGCTTCAGGATCTTCTGCAAGGCAGCGCGCAACGGCTTGCAAATAAACTTCTGTTTTGCCACTGCCCGTTGCGCCATGGATCAAAAAGGGTCCTGCGGCTTCAGCCATTTGCGCCAGCACCTGGGCTTGCTGCGCTGACAAAGGCCAAGGCGATGCCAGCGCCGACTTCAAAGAATCTTCGGAGGCGCTGTGTTTGGTCAACCGGCGCGCCAGTTGGACGGGTGTCAGGTCGCGCAATTGCGGCGGCAAGGCTGCCAAGGCCACCTCGCCTATGGCGCGTTGGTAATACTGCGCTGTGAATTGAACCAACTGAAGCCAATGGGGGCTCAAGGGGCTGACACCGTCAAGCACAGCCGTCACATGTTTCACGGCACTCTGTGCAACATGCGAGGGGGCCTGCGAATGCACGCGCCAAACCACACCCAAGACTTCGCGCTTGCCAAAGGGGACGCGGACCAATTGACCCACTTGCGCCGGCAGGTCGGTGCAGTATGTGAGCAAGCCGCCCACCTGGCTGTGGGCGGGCGCCGAAACTGCGACGTCAAGCCACATGTGCATCAAGTCCTTTGTGTCGAAACTTCAAATTGAAGTTGTGGCTGCATTCTGTCATTTTCTTGCTCATAAATATTCTTGAAATCTCAGGTAAGTCGTTGTTTTTCAAGATCTTTAGAAGCAGTCCCAATAAACTGTGGATAACTTTGTTGAAAACTCAATCTGATGCCTCGGAAACCCTTGAAAAACAAGGCTTTCCTTGGATTGCTCGCGAACTGAGCAAATTCATTAAGATCAATTAAATCAATGACTTAGCGATGTCATGTGGCTGTCAGAAAGATCGTCTGCAAGCCCAAAATTTAAAATTCTCTCAAAATTGCTTTTGTGCATAAGTCAATAGAAAAAACCCAAAAATTTCAATATTTTTTTAATTTTTGAGGCATTTTCGCAGACGAATGACCGCCTTGACTCTGGGAGTCCTTGCGTCAAGGCAATTTATGGCGATGCCTTCACTTGGCTCAATGAATTTTGAATTTCTGAAACCGAGGGCAATTCGGACAACAGCTGCACATTTTGTCCGGGTGCATACCAAGCATACACAGGCACGCCGTTGCGTCCCAAGGCGTTGAGGGCTTGGGTGATGGCCGGGTCGTAGCGCGTCCAGTCGGCGCGCAGCAGCAAAACTTTCTTGTGTGCAAAGTCTGCGATCAAGGTGGGGTTGCTGAAAGTTGTCTTTTTGTTGAACTGGCAGGTCACGCACCAAGCAGCCGTAAAGTCGACAAACACGGGTTGACCGGCCGCTCTGGCCTGGGCCACTTTGTCTTCAGACCATGCCTCCCACCTGACGCTGGAAGAAGTTTGTGGATCCTTGAGCTGGTTGGATTCAAGCTCAACGTGGGTCCAACTGCTGCCCCACTGCCACAACGCACCCAGCAGCACCAGTGCGGCGAAGCTTCGCAAAGCCACGGCAGATTGGCCTTGTTGTGCCAGCGCCCACAACATGAAGGCCAAACTGAGCAAACAAATCAGGAAGCCAGTGACACCCTCTGTGCCCACTTGCTGACCCAGCACCCAAACCAACCAGATGACGGTTGCAAACATGGGAAACGCCATGAACTGTTTGAACGTCAGCATCCATGCCCCTGGCCGTGGCAGACGGTTCACCCAAGCTGTGCTGAACGTCACCGCGATGAAAGGCAGCGACATGCCAATGCCCATGGCTGCAAAGATGGGCAGTGCTTGCCAAGCGGGAAGGCCGATGGCCAAGCCAAGTGAAGCCCCCATGAACGGTGCTGTGCAGGGAGATGCAATGACCACTGCAAACACACCAGACCACAAGGAATTGAGCCACGTCTTGGACCATTGAACACCGGCCACGCTGCTTGGCAACCACGATCCGAATTCAAACAAGCCGGACAGGTTCAGCCCCATCACCGCAAACAACATGGCCAGCCCGCCCACCACCCAAGGCGATTGCAATTGGAAGCCCCAGCCCAATTGAGATCCGGCTGCGCGAAGCGCCAACATCAAACCACCCAGCAATAAAAATGAAATCAACACGCCGGCTGTGAACGACCAGGCCGACAACTTCATCTCTTGGCGGCTGTCTGCGTGCTGTGTGATGTTCAGCAACTTGATGGCCAAAACTGGAAAAACACAAGGCATCAAATTCAACAACAAGCCACCCGCCAATGCCCCCAACAGCGCCAAGGCCCACGTGGCCCATGGCGCGGGCGTACTGCCAACGATGGAGGCCGCGGGCAGGGTTGCCGCTGTGGCATCTTCTGTGAACGTTTGCCACTGACCTTGCACAGGTGTGTTGAAGGACCATTGCAAACCTGTGGGTGCGTCGGCCTTGCCTTGCACCAACAGCCACGACATGTCCTTGGGGCTGTCCATGCGTTCACTGGAAACTTTCACTTGAACCTGCGTCAGTCCTCGGCCATCTTGAGAGGCGCCTTGGATCAGGGGCGCAGCGTTGTTCTGAACCACATTGGCCGTTTGAGGCAGCACAGTCCAAGGGCCCTTCTTCAATTCCTCAGGCAATGCGGCAATGCTGAGTTGAATCGTGCGGCCATCGTCCGAAATGCGCGCTGCATGATCGCCTTTCAAGGTGCTGGCTTGCTGTGCCAGTGCCTTTTGAAATTCAGCCGATGCCATGACAGTGGCGCCCTGGAGCGGGATCGACAACTGAAAATCGCCTTCTTGTGGGATGCATTCTTGTTTGCAAACCAGCCAATTGGCATGCAGCTGAATGTCCAGGGTGCTGAGCGAGGCAGACGGCTTGAAGCCTTTGTCAATTTGAAGAGGCGTCACCAACAACACCGTGTCTTCGTAGCCAAAATTGGCCATGGGGCCAATGGGAATTGTTTTGGGTGCAGGCCAAATCAAAGGCAATGCCTTCACGCCTGCAGGCAGTTGCCATGTGAGCTCAGTGGGCAGCCCGGAGTCACCAGGATTGCGCCAGTAAGTGTGCCAATGAGGCTGATGCTGAAGTTGCAGGCCCAACCACAGGGTTTGACCTGCAGCAATGCCCTGCGGCGCATGGGCCAACAAGCTGGCTTTGACTTGCGGGGTTTGAACCACATGGGACGCCTTGGCAGGGCCCAGCCATTGGGTTGCGGTTTGCGCTTGCGCTGACCAGACGCCCATGGCGAAGACCCAAGCCAAAATCAGGGCGAGTCTCAAGGGGTTCAAAAAGCGACGAAAGTTCAACAGCAACATAAGCCAGAAGCAATCCAAAAACAGCGACGGTGCCATGCGCTAACTCTACACCGCAAAATCATTCCCCGAAATGCTGTGCCTCAATTAAACTGACGCCATGAAAAGTTCGTCTGCCAAGCCTACCGAAATCCACTTTTGGTCTGAATTGACCACCCTCGACTTTGCGGGCATCGACACGTCACGCGCCATTGCCGTGTTGCCCCTGGCCGCAACTGAGCAACATGGCCCTCATTTGTCTTTGTCGGTCGACAGCGACATCGTGAATGGGGTGGTACAGGCCAGTTTGCCCCACCTGATGGCAAGTCAACAGGCCAGCGCAGCACCCTTGCCGGTGTACTTTTTGCCCACCCAACAGCTTGGCCTGAGCCCCGAGCATGCAGCCTTTCCCGGCACCCTCACCTTGAAGCCAGACACCTTGATTCGCCTTTGGACCGACATCGCCGAATCCGTGAAAGCTGCCGGCGTCAACAAATTGGTGTTGTTCAATGCACATGGCGGCCACGTGGGCGCGATGGATGTGGTGGCGCGCGATTTGCGTGCGCGCTTGGGCATGTTGGTCTACAGCGTCAATTGGTATCAGCTGCCTTTGCACAATGCGCAAGGCGAGGATGTGAACGCTTTGTTCTCTGCCCATGAGCATCGATTTGGCGTGCACGCGGGCGACGTTGAAACGTCCCTCATGTTGGCGCTTCAGCCCCACAAGGTGCGCATGGCGCTGGCCCAAAATTTTCAATCGTCGTCGGAAGAACGTGCGGCCCATTTCCCTATTTTGGGCAACGGGCGCAGTGCCAAGCTGGCCTGGCAAATGCAAGACTACAACCCCGCTGGCGCAGCAGGCAACGCAGCGGCTGCAACGGCCGAGAAAGGCCAGGCCGTGCTAGAGGCCGCTGGCCGTTCTTTGGCTGCACTGTTGTTGGAAATAGACCGCCTACCGCCCGACACGCTTCGAAATGGATGAAGCCCAGGGCGTGGCGTCAGCAGGCAGTTAAGAGATGATTGGCAATTTGAGTTCGCAATCACCCACGTAAATTTGCTGTGGGCACTCGCGGCTGGCATCCAGACAACCCCCTTCGGCGTAAATGCCTTTGCCATCGCGCATGCGCATCATCACATCCAAGACACGTTTCATCTTGTGCGGATCTGACAAGGTTTCTTGCACACGCGCTTCAACGATGTTTTCATCGATCCATGCTTCGCCATTGGGATGGGCGCGAAGGCCGTCCCGCCAGTGGTAGATTTCCACACATTTGGTGGCCAGCGTAAAAGGCTGGTCGTGCTTCCAAAAATTGCTGAACAAGCCGCCGCCCATGTAAATCACCCAAGAGCCCTCATAGCCGGTGACATCGGAGGATGCTTCGTGCGGGTTTCGAAACCAAAGTCGATCGCCCGGTACATAAAAATGCGCTGGCAAAGGCGCTTCGAGCGAGCCGTATTCATGCAAATAGACCTCATGGAACTGGGCTGAACGAACGGCATGAACCTCGTTCAGTTTTTGCAGCGATGTCAGCAACGCAGGGTGATGCACCTGTGCTTCTTGCGCCAGTCCCAACAAAATCACGTACTCACTGGCTCGATAGCAAGAGAAGTCGTAATGTTTGCCAGTGGTTGCCGCTTGTGTGGCGCAGGTCAATGCATGGATCAGGCACGTGCCCGGTTGCAACACAAAGCCGGCCGCATCGTCATAGCGCCAGCAGTCGGCGGGACGCTCGGCCGCCTCTGTTTGAAAGGCGACCGCCGTTTTGCTGGCCGCCCGCGCGATGTTCTCTCGAACGCGCACTGCACTTGCAAGCGCCTCTGTGTTTTCAAATTCAAATTCATGTGGCGACATCAAGAGTGACCACAGAATTTCTTGCGTTAAATTTTGGGCGTGCGAGTGCAAGGACAAGGTGTTGAAATGGGGTGCAAACCTCGATGTCCAACGCTCTTGCATGTAGCATCGGGTCATGCCGGCCGTCGATTCAACGACCACATCTTGGAGGATGCCCTGTGCAGCCAAATAATTCTTGCAGCTACCAGTGACATCTTGCCTAAAGCGAATACCCCGAGTGCTCGTGGCAATTGAAGGTTGCGAGGGTTGGGGTTGCATACTTGTCATTTTGACAATAAAAAAGCAGCGATCTTATAGGGATAAACGCCATCCCTGCGTGTCAAGCGTAAGTCACCCAGTTGTGATGCGCTGCGTCTTCCAAATGAGGCAAGTTGTTATAGGACAGCAGCATGTGCCTGGAGGGAGAGAAAGCAAATTCGGTCAGCGCGGTGTTGCGGATTCTCAAGTTCAGCTCAATGGCTGTGTCTGCAGGGGCACCCAGTACCAAGCCCACAGCGGTTGAAATGGGGCCACCGCTTGACACCACCAACACCCGGCCTTGGTGATGCGTTCGGACATGTTGCAACACATCCTGAATGCCTTTTGCAAATTCAGCATAGCGGGGCATGCCCTTTGGATGGGTTTCGCCTGCCATCCACTTTTGCAAGGCGGTTCGCAGCAAACGGAAATGGTGCTTGTACATCTCGGGCGTATCGGGTTTGGCCAAAGGCATGGGATGCACCGTCTCAATCAGGGCATGGCTGTCGTACTCGTTCAGCGCAGGCCAAACTTCTGGCGTCATGTTCAGTTCGGCACCTTCAGCAATGCCCTCCCAAGTTTGACGGTGCCTTTTCAGGCTGCCCATCAGCACGGCGTCGAAACTCAAAGCATCCGGTCGATGCGCTGAGGCCTGTTTCCAATACTGTCCCAAACGAATGCTCTGGCGCTTGCCCAAATCACTCAGTTGATCGTAGTCTTCAGCGCCAAAGGAAGCTTGTCCGTGACGCACCCATGTCAGTTGTCCCATGGTGTTCAGTCTAACGCCACATGGCCTTCAATGCAGACCACGGTGTCGCCACCGACCCACACTTGGTCTTGCGAATCTTGTTGAATGTACACCCGCCCCTGACGGCCCAATGCTTGACCTTGACTCGCCAGGTAGGGCGCAGGCAACTTGCCCGAACCGATCAGCCATTGCGCCAAGGAGGCATTCAAACTGCCTGTCACAGGATCCTCCGTGATGCCGACAGCGGCGGCAAAAGCGCGCACTTCCAAGTGGGGTTCTTTGTTGGCCATGAGCGATGGGTGGGCGTTTGAAGTTCTGCCCACAAATGCCCTCGATTCGCGATTGCTGCGTGAAATCAGCAAACCTGAATCTGCCTCTTCGTGCGACGTGATGGCGGCAACGCCGACCTTGATGCCCCATTGTTTCAAAGCCAAATGATCGGGTGACAGCTGGCGAACGGTTTCGGTGCTGTCCAACAAAAACGCCCACCATTCAGGTCCATTGTTCAAAACTTGGCAAGCGATCACCTGATGGGCCGCAATGCCAAGTGCTTTGACAAGCCCAGGCAATGTGTCCTCTGGGATGGCGCGCTGCTGTGAAGGCGGTGCTGCAAATGCCCACCGGCCTTCTTGCGACACGATGCGAACCAAGCCGACGCCACACTCTTGGACGATCACCCCTTTTTGCTGGGGCTGTCCCCCGGCTTCCAACCAGGCCCGCGCACTGCCCAATGTGGGGTGACCCGCAAAAGGCAATTCACCACCCGGCGTGAAGATGCGCACTCGGTAGTCAGCACCTTGTGATTGGGCTTCTGGCGTGGGTGGAAAGAGGAACGTTGTCTCGCTCAATTGGGTCCAGCGCGCAAAATTTTGCATGTGCGCATCACTGAGGCCCGTACCGTCCAAGACCACGGCGACAGGATTGCCCAGATAGGCAAGCGATGTGAACACATCCACTTGTTTGAAGGCTCTCGTGGTCATGCGATCGATCCGTTTCTAAAAACTTGTTTTCAACATCCAAAGGGCAGTGAAGACCAAAGCCGCCGCCATGCAACGGTTGAACACCAGCAAGCGGATGCCTTGTGCCAACCATTGGCGCAGCAGGCTGCCCATCACAGCATAGGTCAAATTGCTGACCAAACCAAACCCCATCATCAGGGGCAAAAGCACCAAGCTTCTGCCCAATGCATCTTCTTTACCCGCCACCCAGCCTGCCACGATGGACAGTGCCAGCATCCATGCCTTGATGTTCAGAAATTGAACCCCCACGCCCTGAAAGAAGGTGATCGTCAAACGGTCTTCGTTGGCTTGGCTTAATTCTCGGGTACCCCACAGGCGATAGGCCATCCACATCAAATACAAAGTGCCGCTGAAGGTGATCACCCAGCGCAAAGCGGGGATGGCCAACACCAAATGTCCGAGACCCGCCATGCAAAGCCCCAACAACAAACCCCAACCCACGGGCACTGCCAAGATGAATCGCATGGCCGAACGCAAGCCTTGGTTGGCGGCCAGCGCTGTCGACAAGGTGGTGTTGGGCCCGGGTGTAAAGCTGGCCGCTGTCGACAAGATCAACAAGGCGGTCAGTTCTTCAGTGCTCAGGATGAAATTCATGGGGTGCAATGCAGATGAGGTGAGCTTGTGGACAGGCCACCCTTATTTGACAGCGAGCGTTTCCCAACGCTCAAGCGCTGCCATCAATGCTGTGTCAATTTCAGCATCTCGCGCGTACAAAGCGGTCGCCTTTGCAGGATCTGTGGCAAACAAACTGCTGTCCTCCAAGGTCAATCGGATTTGTTTCTGCTCATTTTCCAGTGACTCAATCAAGCCGGGCAGGCTGTCCAACTCGCGTTGTTCTTTGTAGCTGAGTTTGGTGGTGCTTTTTTCAACGGGCGGTGTGGCTGCCGTGGGTGCCGGTGCTTTGGCAGTTGCACTGCTGGTGCCTTGTGGCGTGCCCGCCAACTTGGCCGCCGCTGCTTTGTTTTGCGCTTGAATCGCTTGGCTGCGCTGCGATTGCGTCAGCCAATCTTGAACGGAGCCTTCGTACTCTCGCCAAAAACCAGGATGCGCATCACTGGCCTCACAGGCAATGATGCTGGTCACCACGTTGTCCATGAACGACCGATCGTGACTGACCAAGAACACGGTGCCTTCGTAGGTTTGCAACAATTCTTCAAGCAGTTCCAAGGTGTCGATGTCCAGATCGTTGGTGGGTTCGTCCAGCACCAACACATTTGCAGGGCGCGCAAAGAGTCTGGCCAACAGCAAGCGGTTGCGCTCTCCGCCCGACAAAGACTTCACAGGCGAGTTGGCCCGTGCGGGTGAGAACAAGAAGTCACCCAAATAGCTCTTCACGTGCTGGCGCTTGTTGCCAATTTCAATCCACTCACTGCCTGGGCTGATGAAATCTTCGAGCGTCGCTTCGAGGTCCAAGGCGTTGCGCATTTGATCAAAGTAGGCCACCTGAAGGTTGGCGCCTTGGCGAATGTTGCCGCTGTCGGCTTGAAGTTCACCGAGGATCATTTTCAACAGCGTCGTTTTGCCGGCGCCATTGGGTCCGAGCAAGCCGATCTTGTCGCCGCGCAACAAGGTGGCGGTAAAGTCTTTCACAATCACTTTGACATCGCCGTCGGCTGAGGTGAAAGATTTGCACACATCGGTCAACTCGGCCACCAATTTGCCACTGGGTGCACCGGACGCAACTTCCATGCGGACACGCCCCACTTGTTCTCTTCGGGCACTGCGCGTGGCGCGCAAATTTTCGAGACGTGCAATGCGACTTTGGCTGCGTGTGCGCCGCGCTTCTACGCCTTTGCGAATCCACACCTCCTCTTGGGCCAACAGTTTGTCGGCCTTGGCGCTGATCACGGCCTCTTGGGCCAACTGTTCTTCTTTGTTGATTTGGTATTGCGCAAAGTTTCCTGGAAAGCTTCGAAGCCTGCCACGGTCCAATTCCACAATGCATGTGGCAATGCGGTCCAAAAAAGCGCGGTCGTGTGTGATCGCCACGACACTGCCTTTGAAGTCGAGCAGCAATTGCTCTAGCCAAGCAATGGAATCCAAGTCCAGGTGGTTGGTGGGTTCATCCAACAACAAGACGTCGGGTTGTGTGACCAGTGCCTGTGCCAAGGCCACACGTTTTCGATTGCCGCCCGAAAGCGTGCCAATTTTGGCGGATGGGTCCAAATGCAGTCGATGCAATGTTTCATCAACGCGTTGCGCCCAGCCCCAACCGTCCAGTGATTCGATTTGACTCTGCAACGTGTCCAAGTCACCGATGCAATTGCTGTAGTCATCAATCAACTTCATCACGGGTGCGAGGCCACGTTGCACAGATTCAAAAATCGTGTCATCAGTTTCTAACAAGGGCTCTTGCGCCACATAGGCAATGCGAAGGCCTTGCTGGACATGCAGGTTGCCATCGTCGGCGTGTGCCATGCCGGCCAGTATTTTCAGAAAGGAAGATTTGCCTGTGCCATTGCGGCCAATCAGGCCGATTCGCTCGGAAGGTTCGAGTGCAAAGTCTGCATGATCCAAGAGTGCCACATGGCCGTAGGCCAATGAAGCGTCCAATAAAGTAATGAGTGCCATGTCTGCATTATGAGGAGCAAGAAATTTTCCAAGGGGGCTTGCACGCTTCAAAAAAACTGTGCTATAGTCGCGGTCTTCGCTAAAAAACACATGTTGATTGGCAAGTCGGGAAAGCCCCGAGCAGAATGCACCCAGGTTTGTGTCAAAACCAAAAACTCTCAAAAAGTTTTTAAATTTGACAGGTCATAAAAACTGAAAAAAATTGAAAAAACTTCAAATTTTTTTCAGCCAACGACAAAAACCGTGTTAGACTGCAAGGCTTCGCTGTAAAGAGTTGCTTTTAACAACTCAGCAGCAAATCGGAACAGGCCCCGAGCAACAAATTGCAAAAGCTTTGAAAATTTTTTTAAAATTTTTAAATTTTTTGCAAAAGCACTGAAAAACAGTGCTACACTGCAAGGCTTCGCTGATCACAGCAAGACGCAAGCAAACAACACTCAGTGTTGCAAATTGCAAGCAGAGTTCTTTAAAAATATACAGCCGATAAGCGTGGGCGTTTGATGGCGATTGCCAAGTTCTACGGAACTAAGTCTTAACTGACTTACAAACGCTCATGAGAATAGAAGTGAAGTTCACTTCAATTCCGTTTT
>JACCDK010776969.1_pt1 | contig 14207 bp, 13 predicted proteins | sample 7445871 | NCBI WGS metagenome assembly JACCDK01 (sample SAMN15323436, study PRJNA562643) | freshwater metagenome | isolation source: river surface water | place: USA:Blue River Watershed | collected 2017-08-15 | reverse complement strand
TCATTGCCCTCTTCGCGGTGGCTGTGGTGACGTCCAAAAAAGCCGACAACGCCTCGTTCTTCAAAGCGAATAAAAGCGCTTCCTGGATGTTGGTGGCCTTTGGAATGATTGGTACATCGTTATCGGGAGTAACCTTTGTCTCAGTACCTGGAACAGTTAGCGTTGCAGGCATGCAGTACTTCACCATGGCGCTCGGATTTTTCGCGGGATACTTTGTCGTGGCGTACATGCTGTTGCCCTTGTATTACAAATTGAATTTGACTTCCATCTACTCGTATTTAGAACAGCGCTTTGGTTCTCCGGCTTATGAACTCGGAGCTTTGTTTTTTATTCTATCTCGAACCGTTGGAGCTTCGTTGCGTTTGTTCCTCGTGGTGAATGTGATTCAGTTTTTAATCATGGATGCGCTGGGTGTTCCTTTCGCAGTGACTGCTGGAATTACCTTGCTCATGATCTTGGCTTACACTTACAACGGCGGTGTGAAGACCATTGTGTGGACAGACACGCTTCAAACGTTTTTTATGTTGTCTGCGTTGGTGGGATGTGTGATTTATATTTTGAATCAGCTCGGCGGTTGGGATGCTGCTTGGAATGCAATTTCAAGTTCGAAGGCAACGAGCGGATTGGATCTGGCTTATGTGTTTAACGGCGATGTGTTACACAAGAAGTATTTCTTGAAACAGTTTTTGGGCGGGGCATTCATAACGATTGCCATGACCGGATTGGATCAGGAGATGATGCAGAAGAACATCAGTGTTTCGAATTTGAAAGACTCGCAGCGCAACATGATTTCCTTCAGCGCTGTTATGGTTGTTGTGGTTGGAATGTTTCTTTTTTTAGGGGCGTTGCTCTTCGTTTACATGCAGCAGTTTCAGTTGGAAAAACCGTATGTGGGCGATGCTATTTTTCCCACCATGGTTATGCAGCACATGCCTCCAATAATGGGGTTGTTGTTTATTGTCGGATTGGTGAGTGCGCTGTTTCCATCGGCCGACGGGGCTATTACGGCATTGACGGCTTCTTTCTGTATTGACTTGTTGCGCTTTTCGAAAATGGAAAAGAGTGAAGAAGAGAAGGCGAAGATTCGCAAGCGCGTTCATCTTTCATTCACGGTCTTGTTCTTTTTTATTGTGTTGTATTTCCGTTGGTTGAATGAAAAGACCATTGTGGATTTGCTCATGGACTTGGCCGGATACACCTACGGGCCTTTGCTCGGCTTGTTTGCCTTCGGCATACTCACGAAGCGTGAGTTAATTGGCAGCAAGTGGAATGTGGTGTTCATTTGTTTGCTCTCTCCCGTGCTGACTTATTTGCTTGCATTGAACAGTAAGGCGTGGTTTTACGGCTACGAAATGGGAGCAGAGAATCTTATTGTGAATGGAGCAATTACCTTTTGCTTACTCTACTTGCGAAGCAGATCGCCTAAGGCGAATTAAATGCACTTAAAATAGTCAAACGGCTCTTTGCAGTCTTCGCATTTGTAGAGCGATTTGCAAGCAGTGCTTCCGAATTGCGAAATCATGGAAGTGTGCGAAGACTTGCAACGCGGGCAGCGCACATCGCGTAGTTTGCCCATTAGAAGATTTTTATCTGCGCTGCCCTTTTGCGGCGGAGCAATGCCATACTCTTCCAACTTCACACGTGCTTCTTCGGTCATCCAATCTGTCGTCCATGCCGGAGAGAGAATCGTCTTTACATCGAAATCTTCAATGTGTTTTTCAACTAGAATTTCACGAACGTCTTGTTCAATGGCGTGCATAGCAGGACAACCCGAATACGTCGGAGTAATGAAGACAATTACTTTGTTTTCTTGAATCTGAACATCGCGAACAATGCCCATTTCAACCACATTCAAAACAGGGATTTCGGGGTCTTCAACTTCTTTCAGAATTTCCCAAATGTCTTGAACGGTGTATTTCATTTTACCATTTTGAATTTGGATAAGTGCGCTGCAAGAATTGCATCTCACTTAATAAGTGTCCCAAATGCTCGGTGTGCTTTCCTTCACGTCCGCCTTTGTGCATCCATCCTGAGACAGGCATCTGCAACGTAGCTTCGTTCAAAGTAGCTTGAACCTTTTCCATCCAGGTTTGATGAAGACTTTCAACATTCGGACAAATGCCGCTAGCTGAAAGTTCGGTGTCGTTTGAATTTGGGATGAACCATTCGCCGGTGTAACTCCAAATGTCGTTAACCGCTTTTTGAATACGTGCATGACTTTCTTCCGTTCCGTCGCCCATGCGCAAAACCCAGTCGCGTCCGTGCTGTAAGTGGTAACGCACTTCTTTCACAGACTTCAATGCGAATTCTTGAAGAAAGGTGTTGCTCGATTTTGAAAGTTCAGTCAAGTACAAATTGTACCATTCCGAATACAAATACTGTCTTGCTATGGTGAAGGCGTAATCGCCATTCGGCAATTCCAACGCTAAGAAATTTTTATAGTCCCACGCGTCGCGTAAGAAGGCCCAATCGTCTTCTGTCTTTGTGTCACCGCTGCTTTCCGCTACGTGCTTGAATAGGAGTGTAGCTTGTCCAATATAGTCCAGTGCCATGTTGCTCAATGCAATGTCTTCTTCAAGCACAGGTCCGTGTCCGCACCATTCTGAAAGACGTTGTCCGAGTATAAGGTTGTTGTCTGCTAAGTGCAGCGCTAATGCTTCTTCTTTCTTCATGATTACATGTGACCGATTTCGTCGGGAATGTCGTAAAAAGTTGGATGACGGTATACCTTGTCATTTGCAGGATCGAACAAGGCGTCCTTGTCTGCAGGAGCAGAAGCGGTGATTTCAGAACTTGGAACCACCCAAATGCTCACACCTTCCATGCGACGTGTGTATACATCGCGTGCATTTTCAATGGCCATTTTCGCATCTGCTGCGTGAAGGCTTCCAACGTGTTTGTGCGACAATCCGCTTTTGCTGCGAATGAATATTTCCCAAAGAGGCCAATTCGACGTACTCATAATTTCTAATTCTTGCAACGAATTTAATCCGATTCACGCGTACAAAAATCAGTTTCCGCAATAATTCTATATTTGTGAGGAAAATCATTACACAATTTCTATGTCGAATCTGTCTGTAGCCGAGTTCCAACAAATCTTTCCAGATATCTATGAGCGCTCAACCGCCGAGGTGATTTTGGAACATGCGAAATTGAAAAAATTGCGCGCAGACGATTGGATGGTAGACATTGGAGACCCCATTTTGTATATGCCTTTGTTGTTGAAAGGACAATTGCGCATTCTTCGAGAAGACGAAGAAGGACATGAGTTGTTGCTCTATTACATTCGTCCCGGTGAGACCTGCGCTATGTCGCTTACTTGTTGCAGTGGAAACGCAGTGAGCAATGTAAGGGCAGTTGCAGAAGAGGATACCGAATTGTTGGTTTTACCTATTCAGGTTATTGATGAATGGACCACGAAGTATCCTTCGTTCAAATCGTTTATCCTGAAAACCTATCAGCGTCGATTCGAAGAGTTGCTCAATACCATTGACGGTATTGCGTTCCATAACCTCGACGATCGTCTGTCACAATTACTGAAACAGAAATCTGAGAAGGAGGGGAGGGAATTGAAAACCACTCACCAAGAATTAGCGAATCAATTGAATTCTTCTCGCGAAGTCATTTCCCGTTTGCTCAAGCAAATGGAGCGCAAGGGGAAAATTCAAATGGGAAGAAACAAGATTACTCTTTTATAATTCTTTGCGTGAAAGTCCCGTCGTTCGTGGTCATACGAATGAAGTAAATTCCCGCTGGTAGTTGCGCGACATCAATCGTTTTCTTCTTCGCAAGGAAATTATCTTGAAGAACGGTTTGTCCAGAAATAGAAAGAATAGTCATTTCTTTTCTTCCATTTAAATCTGCATTCACTTGAATAAATGCATTTGTTGGGTTCGGGAAAATTTCAATCTGCTTGAACAGCTCGTTGACAGATACGGTGCACGGGCCTGCCGTATAGTTAACTATTCCGTGATAATAAATTGCTTCACACGAATTGTTGTACGTGACACTGTCGCAGCCGCATACAGGATCATATAGGGCAATGCAGTCTATTGCATTGTTGATTAATGTTGAATCCACACAAATGTCATCATTAACACAACTGCTCAAACAGCTTTCCATGTCTGAATAAAAAGAAGTAGAGTAATCTACGTTGTTGGAAATATATCCGCAGCCGCTGAATGCAGAGCAAGAAGTTCCGTTATAAGCGAATCCTAAAAACATGTCGCACATGCCAAAATCAATTCCTGTAACATTGCTGCACGCAGGTGCCTGCTCGAGGCAAGCGCCGTCTGTGTAGGAAAGAACCCCACCGTAGTAGGTGGCTTCGCAAGCGTTGGAGTATGTAACATTGTTGCAACCGCATACTGGCATCCAAATCATAGGGCAAAGCATGGTCGGATCAATCAATGTTGAATCAATGCATTCAATAACAACAACAGTATCTCCGAGGCACTGACTGTTGCAGGCATAGGTCGATGTAAAAAACGCATTGGTGTAATCAATTCCATCAGAACCGATATATCCGCAGCCACTCAAAGAAACACAGCCACTGTCAGTCATGGCAATTCCCAACGGCATGGCACACGCACCAAACTCAACACCAAGCGGAACAGGAAGACATGGAAGGGTAGTGCACTCTCCGTCTGTCCAAGAAGTTACTCCTCCGTAGTTGGTTGCTTCGCATGAATTGCTATATGTATTGCCATCACAGCCACAAACGGGTGCCCAAATGGCTGGACAAATCGCGTTAAGGTTAATGAGGCTTGGGTCGATGCATTGCGCAGAAGCCAAATAAGAACTTAGAATGAAAAAAAAGGTGAAAAGGTGTTTCATGCTAGCTAGATAAATATTTCTTGAAAAAAGTTGTTTGCCAAAAGAAAAAAAAGCCCGAAAGGGCTTTTTGAAATTAGTCTTCGTCATCATCAGAGTCTCCGTCGTCGTCTGCAACGTCATTGTCGTTGTCATCGTCATCATCGTCGTCATCTGCGGTGTCATCGTCCGATTTGAATCCGTCCAAATCGTTCAAGTTCAATCCGTCGTCGTTTCCATCTTCTTCATCTACCTTCATGTTCTTGTCGATTTTGAACAAGTAGATTGTGTCCTCGGTACGAATCTCTAAGGCTTTAATAAACTCACCTTTTGGTGTGGTGAAAGAAACTAGATTTTCATTTTCAAAACCATTTGGGTAAGCCGCCTCAATAAGTGCAGCGTGTTCATCGGTGATGGTGTTGTAATCTTTAATAACGCGTTTCATAATTCAATAAAAACTCTTAATGATTTAATAGCCAAGCAAAAATAAGAGGAGCAACAATGGTTGCGTCACTTTCAATAATAAATTTAGGGGTGGTAATGTCTAGTTTACCCCAAGTGATTTTCTCATTTGGAACAGCGCCACTATACGATCCGTAGCTGGTAGTGCTGTCTGAAATCTGACAGAAATATCCCCAGAAAGGAATGTCGTGCATTTCCATATCTTGATAAAGCATAGGCACTACACAAATTGGGAAGTCACCTGCGATACCTCCACCGATTTGGAAGAATCCAACTCCTTTTCCACCTGAATTCTTAGTGTACCAATCGGCCAACCACATCATGTATTCAATACCGCTCTTCATCGTTGTCGGTTGAATTTCTCCTTTGATGCAGTAGCTCGCGAAAATATTTCCCATGGTGCTATCTTCCCATCCTGGACAAATGATTGGGAGGTTGCGCTCTGCAGCAGCAATCATCCAAGAGTTCTTTGGGTCAATTTGGTAGTACTGCTCCAAAACTCCGCTCAATATCATTTTGTACATGAACTCATGTGGGAAATAACGCTCTCCTTTTGCTTGCGCATCTGCCCAAAGCGCATGAATGTGCTTTTGCAATCTTCGGAATGCTTCCTCTTCAGGAATGCATGTGTCGGTAACGCGGTTCAATCCACGCTCCAACAAATCCCACTCTTCTTGTGGAGTTAAATCTCTATAGTTTGGTACACGCTCGTAGTGATTGTGAGCAACCAAATTCATTAAGTCTTCTTCCAAGTTTGCACCTGTGCAAGAAATAATATCCACTTTCCCAGCGCGAATCATTTCAGCCAAAGAAATCCCCAACTCTGCAGTCGACATGGCCCCTGCAAGGGTGATCATCATTTTGCCACCTTCCGTTAAGTGTGCTTCGTAACCTTTGGCTGCGTCAACCAAAGCAGCTGAGTTGAAGTGCAAATAATTGCTCTCCATGAACTCACGCATTGTAGAATATTTTCCCATAGTGTTCGCGAAATTCGAACATCAATTCGAATTTTCAATAAAAAAGTTTATGATTTTTTTTCTGAATGAAATGTTGAAAGAAAAACAAGGGTTTAGCCGATGGCTTTTTCAGTCCGCTCGTTCACCAATTTCACAATGTGACGAATGGTTCTGCGCTTAATCAATCGCTCCAATTCTTTGTCGGTTCCTTCAATGACTAAAAACTGAAATTTGAATTTGATGTGCTCGCTGGTAATATGAACCACTTTCAGATTATAGGAACCAGGTTTGATGTTCGCATGAAATTCCTTCATCCCTTCAATAATCTCGCTTTCAAACTCAACAACATCTTTAACAGCCAAAACATCAATTTCGAAATCTAGGCTTGTTTTTTTAATTTCCCTTCTTGTGTAATTGACAATATCAGAACTGAAAACGACACTGTTGGGGATGTAGATGAGGTCGTCGTCTTCGTTCAATAAATGAACACTCGAAAGTGTGATGTCTTGAATTTTTCCTTTGTGAGCGCCAATCGAAACTTCGTCTCCAATGTTTACCACACGTGCAAAAGTCATGTACATTCCATTGATGAAATTGGAAATGTAATCTTTCGCAATCAACACAATGGCTGCAGCAAGAAGTGATAGTGTTGTGAGCGCTTTTTCTAATGAAATGTTTAAGATTGCCAAAAGCAAAAGCCCGGCATACAAGGCGAATAGCACTTTCTTAATGTGTCCAATGCCGTACAAAAAGTTGTCTCTTCTGCCTACCAATTCAGAGCGGTAGAACAAGACAATGATTTGATGAATAATGTCGGTGATTAAAACAGTAATTGTAATTCTGAAAACAGATTCAGCCATGTATGCGACGTAAGGAATTTGCTTTACAAATTCCAGAATGCCGTTTTTGTAAGTGAACGCTGTGGTAATCAGAATGAGAACGACAACGAGATGTATACTCGAGTTTCTTTTAATCATTGTAATAACCTAAAATTTCGAGAATGTCTTTTGGTTTTTGTTCCGGTGCGAATTCTTTGTATTTGATTTTTCCTTTCGCGTCGCGATCTATTAAGATGTGCCTTGGCTGAGGAATTAAGCAATGGTGAATTCCACCAAATCCACCCAAGGTTTCTTGGTAAGCACCTGTGTTAAAGAATCCGATGTATTGATCTTGATCGGGGTAGAACCTCGGAAGATAAATCGCATTCGTGTGCTGCTCTGAGTTGTAATAGTCGTCAGAGTCGCACGTCAATCCGCCCAAGAACACACGTTCATACACTTCATCCCAGTTGTTCAACGGAAGCATAATGAAACGCTTATTAATGGCCCAAGTGTCGGGAAGGGTAGTCATGAAAGACGAGTCAATCATATTCCACTTCTCACGATCGTTCTGTTCTTTCTGATAAAGGATTTTGTAAATCGCTCCACCACTTTCACCCACCGTAAAAGATCCGAATTCTGTGAAGATATTCGGAACAGGAACGCCTGCATCTTCGCAAGCCGCTTTGATCTGTCTTAAGATTTCAGTCACCATGTACTGATAGTCGAAGTTGAATGCAATGGAGGTTTTGATTGGGAATCCACCGCCAATGTTCAAGCTGTCGAGCGTTGGACAAATCTCACGCAATTCGCAATACACCTTCAAACACTTCACCAACTCGTTCCAATAATAAGCGGTGTCTTTGATACCACTGTTAATGAAGAAGTGAAGCATTTTCAGTTTCAAGTTTGGATCGTCGTGAATGACTTTCTTGTAGAACTTGGTGATGTTTTTATAACCAATGCCCAAGCGCGAAGTGTAGAATTCGAACTTCGGTTCTTCTTCACTGGCAATACGAATTCCAATGTTCAAAGGCGATGTAGCTTTTTCTTTGAACACGTTCAATTCGTATCCGTTGTCAATAACGGGAATAATATTTTCGAATCCATTTTCTTTTAGATCCAAAATGCGCTGCACGTATTCTTCTTTCTTGAAGCCGTTGCAAACGATGGTCTGATCTTTTGTAATTTTTTTCAGCGTGTACAAACGCTTAATCAAATCAATGTCGTAAGCCGAAGAGGTTTCCAAGTGAACTTTGTTCTTCAACACTTCCTCTAACACATAGCGGAAGTGAGAACTCTTCGTGCAATAGCAATAGTGGTATTCCCCTTCGTATCCAACTTCTTGTTTTCCCTTCTCGAACCATTCTTTCGCGCGGTTAATATTTTCAGAGATTTTAGGCAGATAAGTAAACTTCAACGGAGAACCGAATTTCTTCACCAAATCCATCATTGGAATTCCATGAAAAACTAATTCATCATTTTCCATTTGAAATTCTTCCTGAGGCCATTCAAATGTTTGGTCAATTAAATCTTTGTACTTCGTCTTCATTAGTCGATACCGCGCTTTTTATTTTTTGCAATTTTAGTTATGAAATGCTTACGCAAAGCCTTTTTAGAGCCATTTCTTTCGAATAGAGAAAATAAACATTCCAATGCCTACAACCCCCATGAGCCCGAGTGCATAAAAATACCCGTTGTGCCACTCCAGTTCAGGCATGTTTTTGAAATTCATTCCATAAACGCCGGCTATGAATGTAAGCGGGACAAATATGCTGCTAATCACGGTGAGTGTCCGCATGGTGTCGTTCGTCTTTTGTCCCAATTGACTGTGGTAGAGTGAAAGCAGATTGATGAGCGTTTCTCTGTACATAGCAATGTTTTCAGACTCTAAAACAATGTGATCGTAAAGGTCGCGGTAGTATTTTCTATTATCCTCTGAAATGTCGTTCTGCATACTACTTATCGCCTCTTTCAAAGGGTCAATGCTGCGTTTGAAATTCACGATACGTTTTTTCATGCGTACAATGTGATTCAGCACGACTGCTTTGGGACTATTTAATACAGCTAATTCCAACTCTTCAATTTCATGTGTCAGAGTGTGACTGTATTGAATGAAATTGTCCACGATGTTGTCGAGGATTAAATAGCACAAATATTCAGAGTCTTTCAGTCTAATTTTCCCTCTACCTGTACGAATACGTTCGCGCAACTGATCGAACGTGTCACCCGTATCTTGCTGAAAGAAGAGCAGAGTATTTCCACACAACAGAATACTGAATTGTTCAGCTTTCACACCGCGCTTTTCCTTGGGCTCCATCATTTTGCCACATATGAATGCGCAATTGTTTTCCAATTCGAATTTCGGTCTGCCCGTGGTATTCATGATGTCTTCCAGTACCAACGGATGAATATTGAATTGTGCGCCAAGTTCTCGAATGATATCACCGTCGTGAACTCCTGAAATGCAAATCCAGTTCACACCTTGTGGTTTCAGGGAAGTCGGAATGTCCTTCAACGCTATATCTGAAGTCTCTTGAACTTGTTCTGCGCTGTAATGAATGAGGTCTATTTGAACACGTTCAGTCTTTGGTTCGCCAATATAAACGAGTGTCCCAGGATCCATGCCTGCCTTCGATAGGGTCATGTTTTTTCTTGTGAAGATACACTCAACATTTCAATCTGAATAAAAATTGAATTCCCGTATTTCTTCAACCAAGTTTCAAGTCATCTTCGTATTCATGGATAATTCGAAACACGTTCATCTCATTGCCATTGGCGGAAGTGCTATGCACAACATGGCCATTGCGCTTCATAGAAAAGGATATCTCGTAACCGGAAGCGACGACGAGATTTTTGAACCCAGCAAAACGCGCTTGAACAACCTCGGTTTGCTTCCAAATGAGATGGGGTGGGACGCCAGTCGCATTCACGAAGGAATAGAAGCAGTGATCGTTGGAATGCACGCCCGCATCGACAATCCAGAGCTCATTCGCGCACAAGAATTGGGATTAAAAATTTATTCCTATCCTGAATACATCTACGAACAATCGAAAGACAAGATTCGCGTAGTCATTGGTGGAAGCCACGGAAAAACCAGCATTACGAGCATGATTCTTCATGTCTTGAGTGCTTTAGGAAAGAACGTCGATTACATGGTGGGCGCGCAGCTAGCGGGTTTCGATTGTATGGTGAAGTTTACCGAAGAAGCAGAAATTGCAATCATTGAGGGCGATGAATACCTTTCGTCACCCACTGATTTACGTCCGAAGTTTCACCTGTATCATCCAACTATTGCGGTCATGAGCGGAATCGCTTGGGATCACATCAACGTGTTTCCAACCTTTGAAAATTATCTGAAGCAATTTGAAATTTTCACGGAGAAAATTATTACAAACGGAACGCTTATCTATTGCGAGTTAGACGAAGAAGTGAAGAAAGTATGCGAAAACGCGCGCAAGGATATTCAGTTGAAACCCTACGGAACCTTCGAACACGAAGTGCGCAACGGTGTTACGTTTATTCGTCACAACGGCACTGAAACAGCCATTGAAATTTTCGGAAATCACAACCTTCAAAATTTGAATGCAGCGTTCTTGGTGTGCGAAAGTTTAGGTGTAAACGCCGGAGAATTCCTGCGCGCCATTGCCTCGTTCACAGGCGCGGCCAAGCGTCTCGAATTGGTGGGGAAGAATGATCATTCGGCGTGCTACAAAGATTTCGCGCATTCTCCTTCCAAATTGAAGGCGACGACCAACGCATTGAAAGAGCAATTCCCCAATCGAAAGCTCATTGCTTGCATGGAACTGCACACATTTTCAAGTTTGAATAAAAATTTCTTGGGACAGTACGAAGGCGCTATGGCTGCGGCCGACGAGGCTTACGTTTACTTCAACACGCATACCCTCGAGCACAAAAAGCTTCCGCCCATTTCAACAGAAGAAGTAGCGCAAGCCTTCGCTTCGAAGAACGTAAAAGTCATTAACGACTCGAAAGCGTTATTGAATATTTTGTTGGAAATGAATTGGGAAAACGCAAATCTATTGCTGATGTCTTCCGGGAATTTCGACGGATTAGACTACCAAGATATTTGGAATAAAATGCACGCTTGAGACTAGGACAATCCTACGTCTAAAAGCATCATCACAATGAATCCACCAATGAGTCCAAGTGTGGCCACATCGGTGTATTTGTCTTGTTGTGTTTCTGGAATTACTTCTTCCACCACCACATAAATCATGGCGCCTGCCGCGAAGGCCAAGGCATAGGGAAGAACCGCGTGCATTTGAATAACTGCTAGCGCTCCAACAACACCGGCAACGGGTTCAACAATCGCAGAAAGTTGTCCGTACCAAAAACTCTTCTTGCGTGAAAGTCCCATTCTACGGAGGGGGAAAGAAACCGCAATTCCTTCTGGAAAATTTTGCAATCCTATTCCAATGGCAAGCGCTACTGCTCCGCCAATGCTGGCTTCTGGCAATCCAGCCGCAACGCCACCAAACAAGACACCCACAGCCAATCCTTCAGGAATGTTGTGCAGCGTAATAGCTAAAACCAACAAAATGGTTTTGTTCAATTTGGTTTGAACCCCTTCTGTTTTTTCTTGTGGAAAGTTGAGGTGTAGGTGAGGAAGAAATTTATCAAGAGCGAACAAGAACAATGCGCCTGTTCCAAAACCGATTGCGGCTGGAAACGCTTTGGTAAATCCTTCACCCGGACTCATCTCAATAGCAGGGGCCAACAACGACCAGAAGCTCGCGGCAATCATTACTCCGCCGGTGAATCCAAGCATACCGTCAAGCGCTCTGCGGTTCAAGTCTTTGACCAAAAACACGAGTGATGCGCCAAGTGCAGTAACAAACCACGTGAAGGTGGTTGCAATAAGAGCGGCATAAACATATCCGTAAGGACCGCCCGTTTCCACCAAATTTTGAAAGAAAGAGGTAATGCTGTTCATGTCTGTAAAGGTAGCGGTATTTTATTCGAACACAATAGAAGCGAAATCGGTTTTGGTAGCTCGCGCTTTCGCCCATTTGTGAAAGTCGAAATAGGTAAAGAACAAAGGATCCGACTTTTTAACGTCGAGCAATTCCTTTTCCAACCAATGCCAGATTTCTTTTTCATCAATGCTCTTGCGCTTCTTAAGCGTTTCATTAATGAATTGAAGAATCTTTTTCTCGCCTTCAAACGCTTTGTTTCGCGTCACAAGAAAGCGTTGCACATTGCGCAATGCATAAGGGATGTAGCGCTCGTTGTTTAATTCAATGTGAAGAATTAAATTGAACACTTGCGCAATGCATTGCAAGTGCACCAGCTCGCTGGCAGGTATGTGTTGAAGGAATTTCTGAATGAACCGTTCCGACTCTTTGAATTCTTGCTGAATGAAACACACGACTGCACTTTGAAACCAAACATGCGCCATTCGATTGTCGAATTCACCTGCTGGAACAGATAAAATTTCTTTGTGGTCTTGAATGTATTCGTAAGCGGCTTGGCTGTTCTTTTGAAGCAGGAAAACAGTAAGCGCTGTGCTGTGCAGCAGCGATTTGTTTTCGCTGTCATCGAAACAGGTTTCGAGTTGCGCAAGGTATTTCGTTGCTTCATCCGTGTTTTTTAACTGGGTTGAAATGACAGCCGCATTGGCCAAAGCACTACGAAGCACGCTCTTGTCTTGGTTGCTCTTCCATTCGTTAACTTTCAACAGATTCAACAACGCTTTCAAACTTTGAACACTCTCCTCAGGTCTGCCAGCATTCAAGAGCACAGCCCCTTTCAGTTGAAGTAATTTAATTTGAGCTTCCAGCGATACTCCTTGTTGAGCCTGAATTTCCAACAAAAGTCGTTCGTTGTTTTCTTGTTCGGAAGTTTCGCGTGCTTGGCCATTGGTGTAATATCCTGCGAACCAAGACCATTTCATACAAGCGATTTCTTTTTCGTTTTGAATGGATGAAACAATGGCTTTCGTATCTGTGTAATTTTCGTTCAAGAGTTCGAAACGCTCGCTGCCAGGAATATTCATAGCCTCGAGAATGCGCTCTTTCCATTCATTCAATTCCAACTGCAGGGCAGACAGTTCGTTTTTACGCGCAATTTTTAGAGCAGAGTTCACCAATTTGTCGGCTTGTTCGTGTAGCCCACGGTTGAAGAGCACCTCAATGCTTTGTAGCAAGCGCATGACCTCAGCGCGAGCGGTAGCCTTGTGGTGAAACGAAGCCAGAGATTTCAATAAAGTATGATACAGCCTGTTTTTCGCAATGGAAATAGCGTCAGTAATGGGAGAGCCCTTTAAGAGTTTTAGAAGTTTTTCTTCATCGTATTCGTTCAACTTCTCCATGGCGTCGAACAACAAACGATGCTGCCCATCTTCGGCCATAGGCTGCAAACGGAAATAGCGCTTCTCTGATTTGCTTAAACTCTTGATCAATACAAAGAGTGCGTCTGATACTACATTGGCCATGGCGTTTCGATTTAAGGTTGACTACAAGTTCTATTTCTTTTTAGAAGTTTTTCCTAAGTATTATTTTTCGGTATTCATTTCAAGAGTTTCGGTCATTCTCTGCGTATTTTTGGCGGAGACCCTTATTTAATGAAGTAGGGCAATACTACAACTAGAAATTCGTTCGAGCATTCGTGAAAAAATATAGATTCATTCAATTCGTATTCCTTGCTGTTTTTTGTGCCTCGTCTGCGGCCTATGCGCAATTCAGTACGGGTACTTGGAGAGATCATCTTCCATATGGAAATGTGATCGATATATGCTACGATGAAATTAACATGGTGTATGCTGCAACGCCTTATGCCATTGTAAGCTACAACCCTGCTACGTTCGAAGTAGAACGTTGGTCGAAGGTGAATCGTTTGAGCGATGTTGGCATTTCAGCGGTTGAGTACGATCCAAACTCAGATGCCGTGGTTGTTGGTTATTCAAACGGGAATTTAGACATCTTACTGGAAGACACACAGTTCAATTTGCCAGACATTAAACTTAGCAATATCATTGGTGATAAGCGCATTTACGATATACTGTCATACAATGGCTTGCTCTACTTGAGCACGGGATTTGGAGTTGTGGTTGTTGATCTTTCAGCACGTGAAGTTCGTTCTACGTATTTCTTAGGTACGAATGGCGAGCAGCAAAAGGTGAACGATGTGTTGGTCT
>JACCDK011612698.1_pt1 | contig 14213 bp, 11 predicted proteins | sample 7445871 | NCBI WGS metagenome assembly JACCDK01 (sample SAMN15323436, study PRJNA562643) | freshwater metagenome | isolation source: river surface water | place: USA:Blue River Watershed | collected 2017-08-15 | reverse complement strand
ATCCCAAAGGAGCAGATGTCGGCGTTTATGGACGCTTACCTGAGGGACTGGGAGGCTCGCAGGAGGGTTTTTGTCATTGAGTTGCCAGTTCGGGACGCCGAAGGGGTGCCACCCGCCCTGGTCATGGACGTTGATTTCTCCTCGATGCGCCCGACTCGCGAAGAGGCCCTCGGGCTTGGAAGGTACATTGCCAAATTTGTCTTTGCGTGCTTGAAGCTCCCCCCCGACGCCTCGGACAAGTACCGCCGCGAGGCGAAGATGTGCCTCGTTTCCATGTGCGAAGAGGGCCCGCCGAACATGCACCTGGCCTTCCCAAGCGCGAGGCTAAGCCTCGAGGACTCGGTCAAGCTCCTGTGCGCGCTGCCGAGGGTCGTGTTTCGGGATCGGTCTGGGATCGCTGGCTTTGGGGGAGTGACTGTGGCCCAGATGGAGAAGATCCTCGACATGCACGTGGTCACTTTCAACGGGGTCCGCATGAACTACAGCCACAAGGCCCGAAAGTGCCCGCAGTGCGCGACCGCGGGTCGAAGGTGTGGTTTGTGCGTGGGGGGTCGGGTCTCCGAAACGGTCGGGCGTGTGTACACGCCCTTCAAGTTTATCCTTGGCGACGATCGGCTTGTGGACCCACCGAAAACCATGTCAAAGGCGCAGCTCTTGAACCTGTCCATGATCAACTCCGTCGGTTTTCCACTTGCGGCCGCCGTGGATCTCCCCGACGACGTCCAGCTCCAACACTTTGATCACGCCAGATTCAAGGACACGATTCAGGCGGTTGAGCGGTCCGCCTCCAAACAGAGCGTGTTTTCGGGGACCGTCGAGCTCGCTCTCGGCGCCGCGGGCGCGGCCGCACTGCAGAAGGCGCTCGCACAGGCTTTCGGGGATGGCCCTGTGCCCACGGCCGCGCATGTTTCGGCTTTCACGCTCCAGGAGGACCGTTCGCTGGTGCGCGCGAGGGTTGAGTTCAAGAGGGGCGACCCCGCGACTTATTTTTGCCCGAACTTTAAGGCTGCGCACAAGTCTAACACCAACTTCTGCGATCTCGAACTCCTGCGGGACTCGAGGTTCCAGGTCATCCGCAGGTGCTGCTGCACCTGCACGGACAAAGGGCTCGAGGTCCCCTGTTTCCGGTACAGGTCGGAGCCGGTGGTCGTTGACTCAAACGTCGGCGCCTCTGCCCTTGGCCAAGCGCAACTGGCGATTGACCCTGAATTTTTCTGCGCACCCGGTCGTCGCGCGCTGCCCCCTCCGGTCGCTGCCTTGGAACACAAGACCAAGCGCCCCAAAGTGGCCTGTCCAAGCAAGAGGAGCCCCGTGGAGGACCGCTTTGATGCGCAAAGTCCAAAGGACCTCCCGCATCTCCGAGGAAGCCGGCTCGATGCGCCGCGCGACACTTGGGCGCGGGTCTCTTTTAATCGCTGGGCCGGAAATCTCGAGATTCTCGTTGAGGGCACGGGCCCTTTGAGGCAGAAATGGCTTGCGAGTCGCGTGTCTGGCCCCGTCCGCGACGCGCGAGGACTCTTCCCGTTTCCCGGGTCCAAGGTGGCACCTCCCGCCAAAGAAGAGGTCGAAGAGGCGTTTGAGCAAGAAGATTTCAGACCTGTGCCGTTTCAAGGTTCGCGAATCCCTTTCGTTCAACATTAAATTACTCCAGCTGAAAAAAAAACAAACGAGTTTAATGTGGGGTTTTGTGAAAAAGGGGAAACGTTGCACGTTGATGAACAATCTGGGCGGACGGTTGCTGAAAGAATTGATCAGATTAATTTTGAGTTATTTGTTGTAGTATGCGAGACACGCATTTAGTAGGTTGAATTTGCGTGTTCGATATTGGCAACATATTGGTGTGGCATTGTGCTATAGTGCCAGTATTGTATATACTGGTCGTTCGAAGATGCTGATGAGATGTATGTTCGCGAAATTTTGATCAATATTTTTTGTAGCGGTCATGTATCCACAATAGTATAGCATCACACTCAATATTTCTAAAACATATGTTTGAGCGGCATGGTAAAAGGTTGTGTGTGAACGAGTGGTTGTCTGCGCAATAAAAAATAAAATATTTCATTTTTATAAAAAGCTATGTCTTACTGTGCTAAGTGTGGTCGGCTGTATGCTTCGAGTTGGCAAAGTGATCGATGTTGTTCATTCACTTCGATATACGATATTGGACGTAGGCAACAACCCGCACAAGTGCGCTCATCTCGTTCAGTGCCAAACGTCGCATAAATGACAACAGGTGAAAAAAAATTATTGCAAGCAATATTTTGCGCGTGGCTCGCGTTGGTGAACCCATGGCTTGCCGGGTTCTTGTTAATCGTGTTTATGATGTGTTGATTTTTTGTCGCGGGCACTCCGATTTTCAAATCCCGAAATTGGTGTACGATTCTCGGCCGAGGACGCTGTTTTTGGTCTTTTCATACCGTTCGCGCAATTCTCTCTGATGGAGTTCCCGGTCCGACATTGGTGTAAAGCGTTCCAAGCAGTCACTTGCAAGGTCATTGTCCCCAAAATCGACCCTGTTCTCGATTGCATGTTGGTCCATTTCTCGACAATCGCCATCGTCGACAAGCGCAAAGTTCATCGCAAGCTCCGCCCTCCGCTTAAACTGAGCCTCTTCCTGCACCAAGTCGCCCCTTTCCCTTCTTGGAATCTCGCGTCCACCGTTGGATACTTGTATTAAGTCCTGGAAGGCGTCTGGGAGAAAGGGCCTCGCGGGTTCAGGCTCCTCCTCCTGGGGCTGCGCGCCGATGTGGTGGTAAAAGCGGTTGTTGCTTTGCGCAACGTGCACTTTTGGCTGCTCCTGGGGGTCCTCGGTATCGTCGACCGCCGACCTCGCTTTCAAGTACTGATCTAAGCTCAAAAGATCCGGCATGTTTTTTTTGTCAAATGCCCCTCTCACGTGATTTGTGTTTTCTTCTTTTTTTTGTATTGTCGGATAACCTGAGGTTAATGATTTGTCAGGCACGCGCGTGAGTCGCATGTCACAAAAAAAAGAGAAAGCAAGTATGAAATCTGCCAGTTCCTCCGAAATTCCACGGGATCATTCATCTGCTAGTTCCTCTTCAACTTTTGCACCTCCAGCAAGACCGTATTATTCGTACAAACCGGACAAAGACGGTCAAGTCAAAGTTGAACAAGCGGCTTTTATCGAACTTGAAAAAAAGGATGGTTTTACATTAGCTAGTTCTTACTGCGACCTCAGTCCAGATTGGAGAAATAACCCAAGTTTAAAATGGGTGAAGATCCCAGGAGCCGTCGATTTTATTGATTTAGATACTGAAAATTCAGAAAATGAATTTGAAGGAAGAAAGGAATGGTTAAAAAATATGGAAAGATCTGGTGTTGATGAAAGGTTAACAAACGCACCTCAAGGCGCGGATCTATCGCAAATTCTTCTGACAATTAGTGAAAAAGGAGAGAAGAAATGCTATCGGGCGACGGGATACTACAAATACCACCTTCGAGGTTTGTGGTTCATATATGATGCACAACCGTCAGGCCCAACTACCACCCCTGATTGCAAGGAAATCAAATGGTATCGCTCGATGCGCGAACATCATTTCCGGAGAGGCAAAGTTGCTCCTGTGGCTGCGGTGCTCGCCGCCTCCGTGATCGGTGGGACCGTGGGGTTCGTGGAGGGCGCCAACAGTCGTTCGCGGGACCTTCTAGCTCGGCAAGCGGAGTCCAAGCTCCGAAGCATGCCAATCAACACTCTCCGAAACCCTCTGCTAAGTAAACTTGCCATACTGGCGTCGCACTACCTGATCCCTTCTTTGGCTGTCGAGGGAGGGGTCTCCCGCGTCCTCGAGTGGTTGGATAGTCATAAGGAAAGTTGGTTCAAGCGACTGGCCCCCGCGGCAGCGGCCGTGGCGTCAACGCTAGTTGTAAACCAGCTTGACACGTTCCGGGGCGTGCCACACTCCTCGAAGATTGAGCTCGCGGGAGCAGCCACTTCCGCGGGTCTGACCGCACGCGCGCTCGCGAAGGGACCGGCCGCGTCCCGGTACGCGGACCGGACCTTTGTGCAAGACGACCCGATCTTCGAGCAGGAATTCAAGCAACGCCTGAGGCACAAGTTCGAGCTCCTTGCCGCGATGTTTGAAGTGGACCCAAACACTCTTATCAAGATGCAGCCCGAAAAACTGAGGGCCGAGGTGCTTGACCGGTACCCGACCGCGCTGGAGGCGCTCTTCTGGGACACGGAGCACGACGCGCCCTTCGACTCCTTCGCTCTCACCGACCGAATTGTCAAGTTCCCATTTCTCATTCGACCGAAACTCTACCAGATGAAGAGGGCGGAGCGAGGGAGTACTCCGGTGTTCATGCATCCGGGAAAGGGGTGAGTGGCGACATCGGGTTCCACCTGGGCTCGCTTTCCGTCACAAGCACAGAGCCCACGTGAACCCGGGGGATTCTCGACTCCGCGACTTTCCCCCCTTGATCGAAGGAAGTTCGAGCATTTTGGGGTGTCAGAAGTTGTTTGTGCAAGGATGGCTGCGGCTCCCCGGGACTTTGGGCCTCCAGCTTGGGTGTTACGAGCATTTGCAGCTCCGTGAAACTTTCCCCTCGGGCGACCACGGCCCGCGAACTTTGGAGCGCGGGCAGGCCTTGCGGTGTAAGCAGCTGCGGGGGGGAGACCGTGCCCTGAGAGCGCAGCTGGAGGTCACTTCCCTGAACCTGGCTCGAAAATATGATCAACTTCTGCGGGGACCGCGCGTTCGCGATCAAGACCCCGACTAGAACTGTGACGATGAAGAGGCAGACCCCCGCGGACACGTCGAACCTGTCAGCGGCCCATACGTCAACTTCCGGATCGTTCTCCACCAACCGAATTATGCTGCGGATGAACCAAACAATGAGCATCGCAAAGATACCCGCCGCGAGAATCGCGAAAAAGATCGTCCAAGTTAGCATGGGCTCTTTTATTGTTTTTGTGCAATAAACTAACTCCGTGGTTAAAAAACAAAAATACGGAATCGGGATTTTTTTGGCTGCTTTGGCTTGAAAGCTCGACAAAAATGAACTTAAGACCGAGGAAACCGGTGAACTATCGTGAAACTGAACCCAAAGAGGACGAGGATCTAAACTTATCGTGGTCGAAACTTGAGGCCGGGGTCTTTGTCGGTCCATCAACGCTGGAGGGTGCAGGAAGGGGGGTTTTTGCGACAACCAGTTTTGAGGACGGAGACGTTGTGACCGAGTACGTGGGTCGAATCATCAAGGATTCGACGGTTTACAAGTTGGCACTGAAGCATCAACATTACTACATCGCGCAAATTGACCGTGTGTGGTCTATTGACGGGGAGCGCTGGCCGGGGATCCAGGAAGGAAAGGCAAAACGCGTGGGTTCCCTGATAAACGACTCACGTGGACTGTTACCGTACAACGTAAAGACTCTGCGGTGTTCGGAATTTCGGAAACGTTTGTTCGTGGTTGCAACAAGAGCTATCAGCCCAGGGGAGGAGCTTTTCTTGAACTATGGAAAGGGTTATTGGGAAACCCAAAAAACTTGCGTTTCTCCCTTGATTAATAAAATTTCAGTTAGAGACCATCTCTGTAAAAAACCGCGCAATTCAAGGTAAGCATTCCCAAAAAAAAATGCGCAAGAATTCGAGGCAAGAGTCCGAAATGTCGCCTTCCAGTTCGGCCTCACCAAAGGGAGAAAGGAGGAAGCGTTCCTGGTCCGAAGAAGCGGCCAACGGCTCTGACAGCGAAGGCTCCGACCAGGATACAAGGAATAGGACCAAGAATGCGCGCCCCACAAGTCCTGCCTCAGAGTCCACACTTTCCGAATCTTCGGAGCCGGAGACAGAGAGACCTAGGAAGCAGTCGAGGAAGAACTCGAAAGCTCAAGCAAAACCCAAATCCCGAAAATCGCGCGCCTCGCCAAAGGCAAAATCTCATCGACAGAAGTCCCCGTCCAGTGAACCCACGGACCGTCCAAAATCCAGAAAGAAGAAGAAGGACCAGGAACAGCCAAAGAGGCCCCGCAAAGTGATAATATCACGCAGCAGGTCCCCGGACACGCCAAAACCACGAAGCTCCAAGAAAAAACCGGCCAAAAGGCAAGAAAAGGTGTCCATCAAAAAACAATCGTCAAAAAAAGCTAACTCCCAGGAGAAAGGTACGAACGACAAGTCCCTGGCGGATAAGAAAGAGCGCGCACTTGCGCAAAAGGTGCTTTCGGTCGCCTGTGCAGTGGAGGCGGCATCTAAGACAGGAGATTTTAGTTCCGCGGGGCAGTGGTTAACTTTGGCCAAAAGCACAAACGCTCAACCCCCATTCACGATCCTGGCTGGTCTGTATAAGGGCACCTTCCTTGAGTCCGAATACCAGAAGGACATGAGCATGTGCAGCTCTCCCGAGCTCATTGCAAAGGCCCAGGAACCGGAGAACAAGGGCAAGTACAGACTGGACTTATTTTTCATCCTTGTGAAGAAGGACGAGAACAGTGCGCCGGTACCGGTCGGAAGGGCCGTGGTTGTTGAAAACTTAAAGACCGGCAGTGAAAAGGGAGGGGGTCGAGAAACCCCCGAGAACGCATAACAAAGCAGATTTTTGTTACATATATTTGCCCAGTCAATATAACAGAAAAGAAGGCAACCCAAAAGTTCAAAGTATCGTAAGTAAACTTAGCTTGGTTATGGGTGGAATTTGGAGTTTTTACGTTTTCCAAACGATGCTTAAAGTCCATGCGAAAGGGCGACAAACTATTCTTGTAAAGACAAACGACCACAGTGCGTGGAAAAAGCTTGCATTTCAGGCATGTTCATTAATGTTAACCACTTTTGCGAATCAGGCACTCGTGCCATGCACCTTGATAACCTGTGAGGATTTTGGCTATCACTTAGACAACTCGATTAAAATGCAGGCGCCAATTGGCTACATTTGCTCTCTTTTGTCCAACTTCAGACCAACATCGGCCAACGTGCGCACAAGTCTCCTGTGCGGTAGAGGCGACATCGGCCGTATTCTGGTGCTAAAAATGAACGAATGCTCGGTGAACGTGTGCCTGATTCAAGTGGCCGAGTCTACCGCGCGTGAATTTTGTCTTTTTCAGCGCCGTAGGTTACAACTGGAGTTAGAAATAGTTTTTCAAAAATTGCCTGCGGATATATGTGGTAGAATAAGTGAATTCGTGGCTTTTTGTTCAATGCACAAAGACAAATGCCAAGGTAAAACTTATGCTTGCGATGTCTAAAACATGAAATGCTGATCTTTGGTTATCCCCAGAACGCAAAAAATGCTCAGAAAAAGAAAAAAAACCTAGAAGAACGTGTTTTAAGGAAAAGAGTGTGCGGAAAAGACGCTCGGACAGACAGATATTTGGTATGGGAACTCGAGTAACGTGGAAGGAAACGGCGGATGGTGGATTGTTGATCTCAGTGCCCCCCACCTTGATCGATAAACCCACAAGTTTGTGCATGTGCACGGAATGCCCGAGCAAGGACAAGATAATTGCACGCCTGGAAAAGCCGTGCTCCTCATGCGCGAGTTACGCTGTAAACCTGGAGAAATTGGCCCAACAAATTTTAACGGCGAAATACGATCAAATAGAATTAGGAGCCCTGAGACAGCAGGTCAAATTGTATCTTCCCGCTTATATGCGTGAGCAACAATCCCTTTTAAAAAGTAAGAGCTCAAGAATCGGCGAAGAAGGCGAACTTGATGTGCGTGAGCGATTAAAAAGGATAGTGGGTGGCCAAATTAACATACAATCGACGTGCGGAAAGCCTGGAGCAGGCGATTTGCAATTGAGATGGAAACCTTTGAACGCAACTCGAGAAATGTTGGTGACGGTTGAGATCAAAACCTCGGAAGTGATTGGCGCGGGGATGATGCAACCTCGGTGGCTTACTCAAGCCCAAAAGCAAATGATGGAAACCGGAGCGGACGCCGGATTACTCTTATTTTCCGGAAGCGTAGATGCGACGCAAAGGTTAATGGTTCAGTCGGACACAAGGTTGGTCGTAGTCGGGTTTTCAGGGGAGGATGGGCAACTACTAAGCGGAGTTTTACACGCCTTTTTGATTGCACAGCAGCGTTTGGCGAGCCAGAATGTGGCCGGAGTCATGCTGACAGACGAGGACTCGCGATGTTCACGCGAAGCGATTTCGATCATGAGGGATAGATTAAGAGACACAAGACAAATCATTGGCGCCATACACACCATGACTGGGAAGGCCATTTCTACTGACAAGGCAAGAATGCAGGAGTTGTCGGCACTCGTGGCTGAGATGCCCCAAACCGCGGCAACAATGTTCCCCGTTGGATTCGCCGCCAGTGTAGCTCTACCAAGGGAGAGACTTGAGATCAAAACATTAGCGGGTGCCAAAAAAAGGCGCGAGGAGATGTTCCCAATAAGGCATATTTCAGACATGAAAGACTCCAACTGCTCACAATAAAAACCTCTACTTTTTTATAAGTCATGACTTATAAATTTTTATCTTAGAGAACAAAACAGAAACTTCCCCTCGCCACCACCTTTTGCCTGCAAATGAAGGCTCAAACCTCAAGGGCAAGTGGTGCGAAAATAGCCGCTTTAAAAGCCCTGGAAGAGGAGCGTGTGTACAGAGTGCCGTTTAGGCATTCTGGGAACCTCAAGGAAACACGACAGAGTTTACAAATGATCAGAGAAAGTTGGAAACAGGCGTCTTCCGCGCATTCATTTCGTCTTTGGGATCCATGTCCGGGCCAGGCAGGTCCGGGTCTCAGTATTGAAGAGTTCGCCCTTTGTTTCTTGTTAGAGAGGCATGAGAAAAGGTATAAAAAGACGATTAACGGTCCTTACGTGGGTCGAGGGATGAGATAGCTGAATCCAAAAAAAGAAAGGTGGAAGTCGCTTATCATGGGCCTTGCATTATCTAAGAACGTGGTGGAGAACACCTTAAATGCTATATCGAATGTCTCATCTAGCATATTGGCGAGGCAGAACCTGGAATCCAATCAGCTACAAATAATCGAGGTCTCCGATGCCAACGGTAACGTTGTTATTTCTGGAAACACGCAGATTCAAGACGCAACGGTAAACATGGAAGCGTTGATGAAGGCCTTCACGACGCAAAGCGCAACCCAGGACATCGTGAATCAGGTAACCCAGGCAGCGAAGTCGTTGATCAGCGGTCTAAACGTTGCCCAAGCCTCGGTGGCGGCAAACGAGACACGCAACTATATAGCCGCGATAGTTAATCTGATGAATAATATTGACCAAGTGTGCGGGGCTTCTGTTGGACAGACCCAGACTATTAGGGTGACTCGGGCCAACGGCGACGTGTTTATACAAGACAACCTTCAGTCACAGATGGCATCCATCTTCCAGAGTTGCGTGCAGGACGCTGTCACGAATCAGAAAAGTGTTCAGGCGTTGCAGAACACAGTCGATCAAAGCGCGGAGGCCACGGCAAAAGGCCTCACCGGGCTCGCGATCGCCATAATTGCACTGGTCTACATTTTAGCGCCTATTATTGGTGTTGCGGTGGTCGGGGCAACCGCCGGTAAAGTAATAGTCAAAATAATTGGTCTTTTAGTTGCTTTGGCAATGCTGGTCGCCGGGGTTGTATTCATAATTCTTTTCTCCACCACACCACCGGAAACCATGGTAACAGCCATGTTCTCAAAAGGCGTTAACCCAACGTGTGGTCCAGTTGTGGGGGAGGCCTTAAACCCCACTCTCGACACCGACACGAGCGTACAGGACGCCCAGGTCGTGAGCTTCCAGAGGTTGTGTGGCGAATGTTTGAATGAGAAAGGGTGTGTGGCGGTTGACTGGCAGGGCCTTCGAGTCAACCAGGACGGCTCCTTGACCCCTCTTTCTGCCCCAGTGGCGCAAAAATTGTCAAGCCTTCGGGAGAATCCTTGCAAATCCACTCTTGAAGATCTCGACGACACAAAGCTCGTCCAGTTCCCAAGACTATTTATTGGTTCTGGGTTCCCCAGTCAAGATTTGTCACAGTCAGGGCGTCAAGGGGATGTATACGTGCGAACAGATGACAGCACCGTATTTTTCTTTGTGGTCGGCTTAGGTTTCGTTTTACAGGAGGCAAGTTTTTTTGACCCAAAAGCACCGATAAACAACCTTACACAGGGACAAGGTGATCCCACCGTGGAAACCCCCGTTGGAACTTACATAAATTCGAATTTCACAGACACAATTAAACTGTGGGAATTCTCAGTTGACAACACTGGAGGAACCGAAACCAATAGCGTGGTGGCTGAGGCAACCTCCACTGGCGATGGAACGGACACCGTTTCTGTGGCAAACACGGAGGCAACGTGGCATGTAATTGCCACAGTTCCAGGGCCAGGCGCAGTGGTCTTGATTCCAGAAGAAATAAATGCAAGCGCGTTTAAGGTTCAACCACGTAAGTTTGATTTTCTACTTATCGGAATATCCTTAGCCGTTTTGGGATTGATTGGAACTGCGGTTTTCGGGTGGATGTTAACCAAAGCTGAACCAATGTCAACAGCCAAGAGTAAAAATCCGAATAGTCAAGACCCAGAACCACCAAAACCTGCCCAAGGTCGCGCGGCTCCGAAAGAAAAAAAAAAGATTTAGACTAAGTGCTCAAAGGTTACACCTCTGCCTTGATGTCTAAAATAAAGACTTTTTTTAAAGACGTACTCAAAATAATTCCCGATGTATTAGTAGACAAAATTGACAGAAGCGTAAGCAACAATTTAACAATCATGCAAAGCGCAACGCAGCTGTGTTCCGCAAAGGCAAGCAACCTGCAGAATCTTACTATAGTCGGCCAGGTTGGGAATATCGACATCACAAACCTTGATTTTTCACAGTTTGCGAGTGTGGATTTAAACTGTCTCCAGGTCACCCAGGCCTCAAATGTAGCCAGCCAGATCGCAGCTGAAGCAGCCGCCTCAAGCTCGGATCTTGCAAACGCGGTACTGGAAGCTTTTCCAAAGACCAAAAACACTATTTTAGGGCAGATTGAACGTAACAGTGTTAACCTGCACACGTTAATCTCGGATTCATTTAGTCAGGTCTGTGTCCCATCAGCGCAAAACGAGCAAGCTATATTCATCAATAATGGCGTAGGCACCGTGACACTCTCGTATATAAACCTCCAGCAATCTGCTAGTTCAATTGGAAAATGCGCCCAAGCTGGGGCGAACGAGACCGAAGAGGCCAAACAGCTATGGAAAGCCATAGACTCCGCGGCGCTTAACGAAACACTTGAAAAGTTTCGGGACTTTAATTGGGCGATTTTGGCTGGGATGGGGCTCGCCTTTGTGGTCTTGTTGGCGGTTCTTCGAGTGAAGGTGCTCTTATCTCCGGTATTTTACTTTGCGGTCTCAGCAACCGTATTTCTGTTCTTATCTGTGTCCCACGTGTACAAGGGATGGCCTTACGCTCATACAACGGAGCACCAAACACTTTTGCCCGATCTTCGACCGGAGGAGAACCCTGATGCCGCGGCCAATGGACTAATGCTAACGGTTTTTATAATTGCAACAGTTATATGCTGCATTGGACTTGTTATTTCAATTCTCTTTTATAGTTCTGAAGTTGCATGGAAAAATGCGTTCGTGGAACGCCGAACTGCGATTAATACTAAAACAACAAAAAAAAGCGAAAAGTAAGTTGAAGGTCAAGGCTCTTTTAAAAAACAAATATACACATGTCCCTGGAATCCATAGAGGCAAAAATCGCGGCGATTGCGGACCGATTGAACATGCCACCACCAGCGCCGCGACCGCCGAGAGCCCCGGTTTCGCTTGGCCCGAACTCGACCCCTATTTCGACCCTTCCGGCCACAACTGGCGCAGCGGTTGCCCGTGAGACAAACACGACACAAATCAACCCCCTAAAGTCGGAGAATTCTGAGGTTTCTTTCGCCACAGGAAACGAAGGCGGTGGATGGGTATCATGGCTCGTCTCCGGTTCCAAGGGCACATACCTGAAGTGGTTTATCCTTTTGGCTGCTGGGCTCTGTGCATTTGTATTGTTTCGTTGGTCTATAAACTATCTCAAGGGGAAAATGAAACGCAAGAGCAAGGAGACAGATGCGGAGTCGAAAGCAAAGGTCAAGGCGGAAGTCGAATCCTCACGCCCTATGGCGGTACCTGCCTCCACTCAGGCTCCTCCAGAGACAATAAAACAGCCGGAACCAAACCAGGTTCCGCAAGCGCCAAAAGTTCAGCCAACTTCCCTTGAGGAACTCCTAAAATTGAAAGAGTCAGCTAAAGCAGCGCGCGTTATCACCCCGAGGGTTGAATTAATCGAGGAAAATCCTTTGCCAGAGGCGAGTGAAGAGGACCTCGATCCGCCGCCATCTCTTGTCGATGAGAACGATGAGTGAAAGTTTTATCGAAATAAAAATGTTTACTTTGCGTGCCAGTAAATTTCGAACCTTGACAAAATTTCGCTTTTGGCATCCCCTTCTTTCATAAGCGCAAAAAGCATGGCGTGTACCGACTTTTGGTCGGGTGGGTGCGGGGACGCTTGCTCTTCGGCGCTGAGAATCTCGAAAACTTTTGGAAAACTAATTCGCGGATTTTCACGCAGGATTTGTAATACCCGCGCCTTTCTCCGCTCAAAATCGGCGACTCTCTGCTCTTGGACCTCACTCTCAATTTTCATTTTTCCCTTTCCTCCTATTTTCGCGTTCATTTTTTTGTGAGTTTCTTTTTTTATATCTAATTATTGGTATTTCTGTCGAAGTGTGTATTCTGCCCGCTTTCGTTTAAATGTGACCAACAAGAGCTGGTTCCTGATACCGCCCCGACCCCCCATGGAGGCTTTTTTTTGCCGTCTCATCTATATTCCACTCCCCGTGTTAATTGGAGCAAATCGTTCCAAGAAACGCGTGTTGCGATCAAAACGGTATTTGAGCAACTTAACTCATTGGTGATGTTGTTCTTGTCTGTGCGGAGATCAGACACAACTGGAGTTTCGGCTGCACTTCGAGCTTGGCTCTGATAACTTGGCACCTCTGCCTCAGGAATATATCTCAGGGGGAGGTGATCCGGAACCTTCATCCGAGTCTTTTGGCGCCGACGCGGATTTTTTTTTACGACGGGAGGCCTGTCGAACTTTCTTTCTCCGGCTGAAGACAAAATCGAAACTTCCACATAGATAAAGCAGCTCGTGTATGTTCACATTAACTTTGATAATCGGGGTTTAAGCACTGCCCTAATTTCGATAAGGCCTGGGGGTCCTCGCCCCCGGCCGATACCCTTTCGGAGTCATAGCCGTTGAATCGCGCCCCAAAAGAGATATGTTCAGAGATCTGCACCTTATTGCCTCTAACTTTTACCCTCACAAGATCGGATGCCCCACTTCTTACGTCCACGGCTAACTTGAACCATTCGGAAACACGGGTATGGCCGTCCCGGCGTTGGTGAACCGCATACACGCACTGTCGGAGAACCTCGAGAATGAATGGGTGCATCGCGGGGAAAACCCAAAGATGCCCGGTCACTTGACTCGGTTTCTGGTCCGCGTTGACACTCATCCATGGAACCTCGGGGTCAAAATTCTCAAAGAATTCCTGGCAGGGTTGGGCGTGGGTGTCCATATAGACCCCGCCGTTAACCGCAAGGTTCACAAGCCCCCATATTTGAGCGCGCATTCCTCCGGGTAAGACCCGGTTAAATGCCTCCCGCAGGCACATGACCGAACTCGAAAGACAGGGCGCAAGTTTATCAATGTCACTAGCCCTCTCGAAATCGTCAGCAAATTTGTAACCCCAACCAGCGGCGACTGCCTTGTCCCTGATGAGCCTGATATTGTCCCGGAGAAACGGGGGTGGGTGTTTTGTTTCCCAACTTTGGTAAAGAAAGCGCGGAAATGCGCCTGATTTGGTAAGCGCTTGACCCGCGTGGAAGTTTTCAGGTATCCTGTAGCAAAACACCGCGCGCATTCTCCACAAACCCCAGTAATGAGGGTTTCCCTCTCTATCCCCTGTCCAGTTCTCGTACTTATTTTGAATAAGAGCAACCCCCCTCTCCGTGTCTGACACAAACCCATTTAAATTCTCGAGAACCTTAACCTTCATGCCCCCGTAATCGCCTGACCCGAGGGTGTGGCAGTCACCGGACGCACGCTTCGCGAACCTGTTAAGTCCGGGTCCAAATATCCCTGGGCCTGTGACGCTCAAGGGGTCTGTCCCGTAATCTCGCGAGAGAGCCTTTTCCACCAATTCTTCAATAGCGAACTTCAGGAACGGTAGACCCGGCCTCGCGATAATGAAGGCATT
>JACCDK011118380.1_pt1 | contig 14213 bp, 13 predicted proteins | sample 7445871 | NCBI WGS metagenome assembly JACCDK01 (sample SAMN15323436, study PRJNA562643) | freshwater metagenome | isolation source: river surface water | place: USA:Blue River Watershed | collected 2017-08-15 | reverse complement strand
GGTGGTGGCGGTGGTGGCGGTGGCGGCTTCGTTTCAAGTGGTGGCGCTGGGGGAAGTGCTCCTACCAATTTAAGCCAGCCATCCGTCCTGATCGCACCAGCGCAAACGCTGATTCAGCTAAACCAAACCACACAGCTCACTGTCACCGGTGGTGCAGGTTCTGGTGCTATGACCTATCAAAGTATCACCCCTGAAATTTGTTCTGTAACAAATGATGGAGTGGTAACTGGTCTACAGGCTGGCGAATGCAAAGTACGGGTAACCAAGGCAGCTTCGGGTGCATACCTTGAAGCAAATTCTCCTTACATCACAATCACAATAAGTGATTCTGAAAAGAAAGCTGCGGATGAAGCTGCTGCAAAAGCTGAAGCCGAAAGATTGGTAGCGGCGAAAGAGGCAGCTGATGCTGCAGCAGCAGCGTTGGCAGAAGCCGAAGCTGCTGCAAAAGCGGAGGCCGATCGACTTTCGCTAATTGCAGCAAAGGAAGCGCTTGCAGAGCAGGCTCGTCTTGCGATGCTTTATAAGAACCAAATTACTTGGAAGAAGGTTAATAAGTTCTACAGAGTGAACTACAACCTCACTTCAAAGCTGGCCTGGGAGATGATTTCAATCCAAGTTGGCAACAAAGTAAAGGGAAAAATGCTCTACAAGACCATGGATTGGTTGGCACTTAACGGGAGCGGTGATGGCGTGATTACACAAAGTAAAGCTCCGGTGAAGGGCAGCTATTACCGAATTGTGTTAGGTAAAAAGGTGGTTTACACACAATTAATTAAGTAGCTAACCAAACAAGCGAAGGGCTACCTAGCCAACTTAATGTCGGCAGGTAGCCTTTTGCCATGGATTCAAGAGGCGATTTACAGGCGGTCTTGGATCGTTTCAACACCTATTTGAACAAAGAGCGCTCGCTTTCAGATAACACCATTCGTGCCTACGTTGGAGATATCGAGTCACTAATTAATCACTTGAGTCTTCTAGGTTTAACAGAGTTTGTTAACTTAAATATCTCACACTTGCGAAGTTGGTTAGCCAACTTACAGACCAAAGGGGCATCCAGAACTACGCTCTCACGTCGTGCCACCTCCGTAAAACTATTCACCAAGTGGGCAACTAAAGAGGGTTTACTTTCAAATGATGTTGGAGCAAATCTTGCGACTCCAAAGGCACATCGCATCTTGCCTGAAATTCTGGATGTAAAGAGCGCCAATCTAGCCATGGAATCTCTTGAAACTTTTGCGGAAGAGTCGGGTGAACTGACCGCTATTAGAAATTTAGCAATGGTGGAGATACTTTATGCATCAGGTGCTCGCGTATCTGAACTCTGTGGCTTGGATTTAAAAGATGTCGATTATGAGCGGCAGACAATCAGAGTAATTGGTAAAGGAAATAAGGAACGGGTAATTCCAATAGGTCGTCCCGCCATTGCTGCGCTTGAAAAGTGGCTTGTGGTCCGTCCGCAGCTGGCAAATGAGAAAAGTGGTACTGCTATTTTCTTAGGTGCACGTGGAAAGAGAATTGATCAACGCCAAGTTAGGGAAGTTGTTTACAAGACAATTGAACTTGGTCCCCACGCACTCCGCCACTCTGCAGCCACTCATTTACTTGAAGGTGGTGCGGATCTTCGAACCGTGCAGGAGATTCTTGGCCATGCATCACTCTCAACAACTCAGATATATACCCATGTATCCGCTGAGAGACTCCATTCAGCTTTCAAACAGGCGCATCCAAGAGCATGAAGAAAATCAGTTTGATTTTAGCCTCTCTTCTATTTTTTATTTCCTTTGCGAATTCAACCCCAGCACGTGCGATTTATGGTGGCACAAGTGCCTTGGACTCTAAGCTAGTGCTGACTATTGCTACCACAAAAGATATTCGAACCCCTTTTTGCACTGCAGCAATGCTTACTGAACGAATTGTGGTGACGGCGGCTCACTGTGTAGCTAAAGATCAAGGTGAATATCCAGACCTTAGGTTTAAAACTAGTGAAATCTATGTGACTCAGCCAGGAGTAAATACCAATTTTGACGATATCTCTACAAGGGTAAAAGTCTTGAAGGTTGTGTTTAAACCAGGATACAAGAATCTTTGGAAACCAGAGATCAAAGAAGAATCAACCCAGAGAGATGATATTGCTTTTCTATTTTTGCAAGATCCTTTGATTCCAAATTACAGTATAAAAATAGCAACTTTTGAGGAGATAGAACAATTTGTTAAATCTGGCAGTGAAGTAATTCATTATGGTTATGGCCTTCAAAAGATAAATGTTCAAGACGGGGGTCCTTACACTTTAAAATTTAAATCAATGCAAGGTTATCCGACTAAAACTGATTTGAATCCACAGAACCGCTTTAATACTTCTACCGTCATGTTTTCTAGAGAAGATGGAAGAGCGCTCTGTCCGGGTGACTCTGGCGGACCTTGGTACGGAGAAATATCAGGTGAGATCAAAATTTTGGCAGTGACGGTTGCGGCATCAGGATGTCGGTCTGAACCTCCATACAATGGCAATACTTTGGGAACTTTAATTAGTCCTTATATAACTTTTATGGACATAGAGTGGAAAAAGTTTTTAAGCGAAGAAGCAGCATTGAAAGCAGAGCTCTATAAAGAAATCAATAGATTCGAGATCGCAAAGCAGAATGGAACTTTGATCATTTCTGCTGGTTGTCATGTAAATGGCATTAAAGCAGAATTACAAATTAATACAAATGGCCAATGGAATGTAGTTGCGCCTTCCTACGGAATGATTCCGAGCGATAAAAGTTGCCCGCGCACACACCAAGCTACGCCTTGGACAGTTGCAGATATTCCGGATAAAAGTTTTGTTAGATGGAGATACTGGATTCCAGGTGCATTTGATGTGACCAGTGATTTCTTTATTTATTCGAAAACTTTATCCTCATCAACACCTTCACCATCACCGTCGCCATCAACTTCCGTAACTTCAACCCCAAGACCTGATTCAGTACAGACAGATCCTCCTAAATCTTCGCCAATAGCAACGGTCTCAAAGAAGAAAACCATTACCTGCGTGAAAGGTAAGAGCATCAAGCGGATTACGGCACTGAAACCAACTTGCCCATCTGGATATAAGTTAAGAAAGTAATTAAGGTCGTTTTAATGTGGTAAGGCTCTAGAAATCGGCAAATTATCGATTTTTGCTCGGTATTTTGACCAAATTTTTATAGGTAGAATTACCCCTGCACCGAGAAGTGATTTTCGGTGACATCACAGCACTAACCATCGTCTGGTTCAAAACAGACTTCTGGGAGAGCGTCTCGGTCTAGCAGTTGCTAGTAAGGCGCAACTAGTGCGAGGGAAGCCAAACAAATCGTTTTGCTTCAGTAACCGAGTGCACAAAAAGTTAAGAACTTTTTGTGAAAAAGGAGCGTGCCCAAGTGGCAGTAGTAACAATGCGCGAACTCCTCGACAGCGGTGTTCACTTCGGACATCAGACTCGTCGTTGGAATCCAAAGATGAAGCGTTTTATTTTTACAGAACGCAATGGCATCTACATCATCGATATCCAGCAATCATTGGGTCTTATCGATTCAGCATATGAATTTGTTAAGGACACGGTGGCTAAAGGTGGCAACATTCTTTTCGTTGGAACCAAGAAGCAAGCCCAAGAACCAATCATTCAGCAATCACAGCGTGTAGGCATGCCATCAGTAACTGAACGTTGGTTGGGCGGAATGCTTACCAACTTCCCAACTGTGTACAAGCGAATCCAGCGCCTCAAGGAATTAGAAGCGTTAGAAGCCGCTAACGATCAGTTGCTAACCAAGAAGGAACTTCTAGTACTTCGCCGCGAACGCGAGAAGTTAACTAAGAACCTCGATGGCATTCGTAATATGACCAAGCTCCCTGCAGCAATCTGGGTAGTAGATACCAAGAAAGAACACTTAGCGGTTCAAGAAGCAAAGAAACTTGGAATTCCAGTTATTGCAATCCTTGATACTAATTGCGATCCAGACGAAGTTGATTACAAGATTCCAGGTAACGATGACGCAATCCGTTCAATCGGATTGTTAACTCGTGTTATTGCTGATGCAATTGCCGCTGGTCTACAAGCTCGCTCAGCTCAGGTCAAAGAAGATACAAAAGAGGGTGCACAAGCTGAAGTTGCAGCTGGTGAACCGCTTGCTGATTGGGAGAAAGAAATTCTCGAAGGAGCGACTGAGACAAAGTGAGTTACACAGCCGATGATGTAAAGCGTTTACGTGAAGCAACTGCAGCAGGAATGCTCGATTGCAAGAAAGCGCTAGATGAAGCAGGTGGAGATTTCGATAAAGCTGTAGAAATCATCCGCGTTAAAGGTCTAAAAGGAGTAACTAAACGCGAAGGGCGTACCACTTCTAATGGATTGGTTGTCGCAAGAGTTGTAAACGACCTTGGCGCAATCCTTGAACTTAACTGCGAAACAGACTTCGTTGCTAAGGGCGAGCGTTTCCAGGCGTTAGGTGATGAGCTAATTGATCACTTAATGAAGGTCCAGTCCGCAGATCTAGATGCATTCCTAAAGAGCGAGATTTCTGCTGGTCGTACTGTCCAGCAACATATCGATGAAGCCAATGCAACGCTTGGTGAAAAGATCGAAATTCGTCGCATTTCTGTACATGCTGGTTCGCCAGTTGGAATTTATTTACACAAGACCAGCCCGGATCTGCCACCACAAGTTGGTGTGTTAGTTCAGTTGACTAAGGATGCAATCGAAGTTGGCAAGGATGTGGCACAGCACATCGCAGCTTTCGCACCCCAGTTTGTTCATCGCGACGAAGTTCCAGCCGATCTGATCGAGAAGGAACGTCGAATTGCAGAGGAAACTGCTCGCGAAGAAGGCAAGCCAGAGGCAGCTCTTTCAAAGATTGTCGAAGGTCGCGTAACTGGTTTCGTCAAGGAAATCTCACTGCTCGAACAGGCATTTGCTAAGGATGCGAAGAAGACCGTAAAGCAGATTCTGGATGAAGCTGGCACTGCAGTGAAAGCCTTCACCCGTTTCCGTGTAGGTCAGTAATAAACTTATTGACCTAAGAAGTTAGTAAGTCATAGGACTTAAAGGACTTAAAAGAAAGGAGCACTTATGTCAGGTTACGGCAGAGTGCTCCTTAAACTTTCAGGAGAAGTCTTTGGCGGCCATAAAGGCATTGGCGTAGATCCAGATGTTGTGCAAGGTGTGGCAAAACAGATTGCAGATGTTGTTAAGAATGGCACTCAAGTAGCAATCGTTGTTGGTGGCGGCAATTACTTCCGTGGCGCTGAACTACAGCAACGCGGCATGGAACGCGCTCGTGCCGATTACATGGGCATGCTGGGTACTGTGATGAATTGTTTAGCGCTCCAAGATTTCCTTGAGAAACAGGGCGTAGATACCAGAGTACAAACTGCAATCACCATGGGACAGGTGGCAGAGCCATATGTACCACGCAGAGCTATTCGCCATCTTGAAAAAGGACGGGTAGTAATTTTCGGTGCTGGCGCTGGAATGCCATTCTTTACAACTGACACCGTTGCCGCGCAACGCGCACTTGAGATCAGCGCAGATGCCTTATTACTTGCAAAGAGCGGAGTCGATGGGGTCTATAACGCAGATCCGCGCAAAGATTCCAATGCAAAGAAATTTGAAAATATCTCATATGACGAGGTGCTATCAAAATCATTGGCAGTTGCCGATGCTGCAGCTTTCAGCCTCTGCCGTGAGAACAAGTTACCAATTGTGGTCTTTGATTTGATGACCAACGGAAATATCGCTCGGGCAGTAAAGGGCGAAAAAATCGGCACTCTGGTCAATTAGATTTTTAGAAAAGAGGAATAGATGAGCGATATCTCAACCGCTATGAAAGATGGCGAGACCAAGATGAATAAGGCGGTCGATGTTGCCAAGGAAGATTTAGCATCGATTCGAACTGGACGTGCGCATCCATCACTATTTAACAAAGTAGTCGTCGATTATTACGGTGCACCAACTGCCTTAAACCAACTGGCTTCAGTACAAATCCCTGAGGCACGAGTTGCGATCATTTCGCCATTTGATCGTGGTGCGATGGCTTCAATCGAGAAAGCCCTTAGAGATTCAGATCTAGGAATCAATCCAAGTAATGATGGTGCAGTAATTCGAATTAACTTCCCACAATTAACCGAAGAGCGTCGCAAGGAGTACATCAAACTCGCTAAATCAAAGGGTGAAGATGCCAAAGTCTCTATCCGTAATATCCGCCGCGCCGTTAAGGAAGCCTTGGAAAAGTTGGAGAAAGATGGCGCGATTTCGAAGGACGAACTAGCTCGTGCCGAAAAGGAACTTGAAAAAGTCACTGGTGATCACACTGCAAAGATTGATGAGTTACTTAAGCACAAAGAAGCTGAACTCTTAGAAGTTTAAATCTGAAATGTCAGATCTGCAGGCAATAAACGAGGCGATTAATAAACGCGCGGGTCGAAGACTGCTGCCTTCGATCGCAGTCTCAATAGTGCTTATCGCAGGCGTGTGGTCGTTACTGGCTTTTTTTAGGTTTGGTATCGCGATATTAGTAGCGGTAGCGGTATCACTTGCGATCAAGGAGTTGGCTCGAGCATATCGTTCTACAGATACATACGTTTCGTATCGATCTCTTCTGCTAAGCACTATTGGTATCTCCGCTGCTACTTGGTTTGGTGGTATCCGAGGCCTGGCAATTAGTACCGCAATCTCGCTCTGCTTGATGCTTATTGTGCTGCTTCGTAAAGGACCAGAAGGATTTGTAAAGAGCGCTAGCGCTTCGGTATTTGCACTTGTATATCTTCCATTCTTAATGGCTTTTGCAATCTTATTGGCAAGACCATCTAGCGGCATGGCTCAAGTAATGACGCTTCTGGTTTTGGTGGCTTGTAATGACACTTTTGGTTATTTGGTTGGCACTTTAATTGGTAAACATCCAATGGTTCCTAAGATCAGCCCAAAGAAATCTTGGGAAGGCCTAATTGGTTCGATCATCTTCACTGCAACTGGTGGGGCACTTACCTTTTATTATTTATTGGATTTGAGTATCTGGCTTGGAATTGCAGTGGGTCTATTAGCAGTAATCACCGCCACCACAGGTGATCTAATCGAATCATCTTTGAAACGAGATTTTGCTATTAAAGATATGAGTAATCTATTGCCAGGTCATGGTGGGGCGTTAGATCGTTTAGACAGCGTGGTTTTGACCGCCCCTGCGCTCTGGTTGGTACTTGAATTAGTTAAGTACTACTCATGAGCGAATTACGATTAATCTTCGACGAACCCAAACAGAGCAAGAAAGCACCAATTCACCTTGCTGATATGAGCAAGGAAGAGCGAAAGCAGAAGTGCGAAGAGCTTGGGATACCTTCATTTCGCGCCAATCAGGTGGCAGTTCATTACTACACCCATCTTGATTCAAATCCTGAGAATGATCCCTCAAAGTGGAGCGATATTCCGGCGGAGCTTCGCCAAAAATTAGCTGACACATTTACGCCAAAATTGATGACATTGGTACGTTCTTTGCAGACCGACAATGGCGCTACCCGCAAAGATCTATGGAAATTACATGATGGCACTTTGGTCGAATCCGTTTTGATGAAATATCCAGATCGAGCGACTATTTGTATCTCTTCGCAAGCAGGTTGTGGAATGGCCTGCCCATTTTGCGCAACTGGCCAAGGTGGTTTGAAAAGAAATCTAAGTGCTGGAGAAATAACCGAACAGGTTGTAGCTGCCGCTCGATTGTGTGCCAGCGGAGAATTTGCGGGAGAGCCAATTCGACTCTCTAATGTCGTATTTATGGGGATGGGAGAGCCACTAGCCAATTACAAAGCAGTGGTGCAAGCGATCCGAAATATAACTTCACCAAATCCAGATGGACTTGGAATCTCGGCACGGTCTGTGACTTTATCTACGGTGGGTCTTGTTAATGGCGTTGAGAAATTTATCAAAGAGGCAATTCCAGTAACACTTGCAATATCACTGCATACTCCGGATGATGAATTGCGCGATACCTTAGTACCGATTAACACACGCTTTAAGGTTCGGGAAATCTTGGCCGCCGCAGATGAATATGCAAAACAGACAGGGCGACGATATTCAATTGAGTATGCGTTGATAAGAGATATCAATGATCAAGCTTGGCGCGCAGATCTATTGGGCAAATTGCTTAAGAGTCGCAATGCCCATGTGAATCTGATTCCATTGAATCCAACCCCAGGGTCTAAGTGGACCGCCTCTAGACCAGAGGATGAACGCGAGTTCGTTCGAATCCTGGAAAGTTATGGTGTGCCAGTAACGGTTAGAGATACCCGAGGTCGTGAAATAGATGGCGCATGTGGCCAATTAGCCGCTAGCGAATCAGCCCAAAATTAACTAAAGTATTTGCATGACCAGCATGGAGAAAATCTCTAATTTCATCAACGGCAAATCAGTTACATCAGCATCTGGAGAGACTACAAAAATCGTAGATCCAGCAACTGGTGTGGCATACGCCGAAGCACCCAAATCAAATAAGGCAGATGTTGATGCTGCTATGAAAGCAGCTGCAACCGCATTCGAGGAGTGGCGAGATACCACGCCTTCAGAGCGTCAGCGTGCGCTACTAAAAATTGCAGATGCAATTGAATCTCGTGCTGAAGAATTTATTGCAATCGAATCTAAGAACACCGGTAAGCCAATCGGACTAACTGCATCCGAAGAGATTCCTCCGATGGTCGATCAGATCAGATTCTTTGCAGGGGCAGCTCGAAATCTTGAAGGTAAATCTGCTGGCGAATATATGAAAGGAATGACCTCATTCATACGCCGCGAACCAATTGGTGTCTGCGCACAGGTTACGCCTTGGAATTACCCGATGATGATGGCGGTCTGGAAATGGGCGCCTGCTATTGCAGCAGGAAACACAGTGGTGTTAAAGCCATCGGATACCACTCCAATGTCGACAGTCTTCATGGCAAACATCATGAATGAATTTTTACCTGCTGGTGTCATAAATGTGATCACCGGCGAACGTGAAACTGGCCGGTTATTGGTCGAACACGAAACACCATCTATGGTTTCTATTACAGGTTCTGTTCGAGCCGGAATGGAAGTTGCTGGCAGCGCTTCGAAGTCTTTGAAGAAAGTACATCTGGAACTGGGAGGCAAAGCGCCAGTTGTGGTGTTTGCTGATGCGGATTTGCCGACAGCGGCTGAAACTATTGCGATCACTGGTTTCTTTAACGCAGGGCAAGATTGCACCGCGGCGACTCGTGTGATTGTGGAAGATAGTGCATATGATGAATTTGTATCGTTACTAGCAGCTCAGGCAAAAGGTTTAAAGACTGGCGCACCATCTGAAGAAGATGCCCTCTTTGGACCGGTAAATAATGCAAATCAATTGGCTCGCGTAAAAGGCTTCTTAGACGAAGTACCAAGCCATGCTCAAGTAGTTGCAGGTGGCAAACAGGTAGCGCGCGATGGATTCTTTATCGAGCCCACAGTAATTGCAGATCTAAAGCAGAACGATCGCCACATTCAGGAGGAGATCTTTGGTCCGGTAATTACAGTCCAGAGATTTAAAGATGAGGCAGATGCAATCAAGATGGCAAATGGCGTCGAGTATGGATTGGCATCTTCAGTGTGGACGACCAACCATGGACGTGCGATGCGCCTTGCGAAGGCTTTTGACTTCGGATGCGTCTGGATCAACTGCCACATTCCGCTGATAGCCGAAATGCCACATGGTGGCTACAAGCGAAGCGGTTATGGCAAGGATCTAAGTAGCTACGCATTCGAGGATTACACCCGAATCAAGCATGTAATGACGAACTTAAACGCATAACTGGCAATAAGATTCCCCGCAGGTTTTATTCATTAACAGGAGTTGATAACAGAAAGGTAAGTAAAGATGTCTAAAGACGAAACCATGCTTAACGAATTAAAAGCGCTCGCACAATCCCGTGTGACTCGCCGTTCAGTATTAGCTGGAGCAGGTGCAGTCGGTGCAGGTTCACTCCTTGCTGCATGGGGCGGCGGAGGTGGCGCAGGCGATGACGCGGTTCGTTGGGGTAACTGGACTCTTTACTTAGATTACGACAGCGATGCCAAGGTCTATCCAACTCTTGAAAAATTCACCGAACAGACTGGCGTCGAAGTTAAATATTTAGAAGATTACAACGATAACGATGAGTTCTATGGCAAAGTCCAGGGACAACTTAAGTTAGGCGAAGACATTGGTTATGACTTAATTTGCCCAACGGACTGGATGGCAGCTCGTTATATTCGTCTTGGATATGCCCAGCAATTAGATAAAGCCAATATCCCAAATGCCAAAAATATTCTTCCGGCACTTGCCAGTGTTCCATACGATTCCGATCGTTCATACACATTAACTTGGCAGGGCATCATGGGTGGATTTACCTGGAACAAGGAGAAGATCCCACAAGGAATCAAAACTCTTGATGATCTCTTTGCACCAGCAAACAAGGGCAAAGTCGAAGTCTTAACCGAACTTCGTGACACCGTTGGCGTGATCATGTTGGCGCAAGGTGTAGATATCACCAAGTTCACTAGCGATCAGTATTACAACGCACTCGATTTCCTACAAAAGAAGATTGCCGACGGATTCATTCGCCAAGTAAAGGGTAATGATTACAAGGAAGATTTGATTTCAGGCGACGCCGTCGCGGTTATCGGTTGGTCCGGCGATGCTTTCCAGCTATCGGCTGAAAATGATGGCAAATTCGAATTCGCGATCCCAGAGTCAGGCGGAACCATCTCCGCAGATAACTTTGTGGTGCCAAGCACTTCTGAGAAGAAAGCGGATGTCGAGAAGTTGATCAACTTCTACTACGAGCCAGAGATTGCTGCAGAAGTTGCCGCATACGTTAATTACATAACCCCAGTTCAAGGTGCGCAACAAGCCATGGAGAAGATTGCTCCTGAGCTTGTAGATAACCAGTTGATCTTCCCTACGGCAGAAACTCAGAAGTTGCTTCATGTATTCCGCAACTTAACTCCTGCAGAAGAGACTGAATTTACCGACGCATTCCAAAAGGCAGCTGGTAACTAAAGCGTGGCGATCGCAAATACCAAGGGGGACCTAAAGTTAAGTAATGTCACTAAGAATTATGGTGACTTCACTGCAGTAAGTGATCTCTCGCTGGTAATCCCTGAAGGATCGTTCTTTGCGCTACTAGGTCCTTCAGGTTGCGGTAAAACTACTACGCTTCGAATGATTGCTGGCCTGGAAGAGCCAAGCACAGGTCAGATTCATTTAGGAAGCGATGAGATCACGCATCTGCGCCCTTACCAACGTCCGATCAACACTGTTTTTCAAAACTATGCGCTTTTTCCGCATTTAACCATCTTTGAAAATGTTGCTTTCGGTCTTCGTCGTCGTGGAATTAAAGATGTTAAGGCAGAGGTTGAGCGAGTCCTAAAACTAGTCGAATTACCGCACCTAGCAGATCGCAAGCCAACTCAACTTTCTGGTGGCCAGCAACAGCGCATTGCGTTAGCGCGAGCCATCGTCAATAAACCAGCGCTACTTCTTCTGGACGAACCACTTGGCGCACTCGATCTAAAACTACGCCGCCAAATGCAGATAGAACTTAAATGGATTCAGACTCAAGTAGGACTTACCTTTGTTCATGTCACACATGACCAAGAAGAGGCCATGACCATGGCTGACACCATTGCAGTTATGGACGAAGGTCGTATAGAGCAGATGGGTAGCCCAGAGGATCTCTACGAATCGCCTAGAACTGCATTTGTCGCAAACTTTTTAGGTCAATCTAACTTGATTCGAGGTCAGGTTGTCGGAAATGATGGCGATAACAATGTCGTAGAAGTTCATGGCCAGAAGATCGCAGTTCCCAAGTCTCGTACTTTCACCAATTCCAACAGCGTGCTCTTTGGTATTCGCCCTGAGAAAATAGATATTGATCTAGAGAACGAACCAGGCGATGGAAATATCTTGCGTGGCGGCAAAGTAGTTGATGTGGCATTCGTCGGTGTATCGACTCAATATCAGGTCGAAATGCCTTGGGGACAGGAGTTAATGGTTTTCGAACAGAACGACGGCACTACGCCTATGTTGGAACTTGGTGACAAGGTTCGTCTGCAATGGATGCCAAAGTTCACCTTTGGTCTTGATGGCGCTCAAGATGCTGAAGCTGGCTCTGAAGTAAATCCAGAAGAGTAAAGATGGCATTTCTTCACGCAGCAGTAACTCAAGTAAAACAAAGTGGCCTCAAAAAAGGTCGGTTGCCATATCTTTTACTCGCTCCAGGATTAATATTCTTATTTATATTTTTTATTCTCCCTATTGCAAATTTGGCAACAACTTCGACACAGACGCCAATTGTTGGGGGAGACACCGGTGCCTATGAACAGACTTGGGCATTTAGCAATTACGTAACCGCTTTCACTGAGAACCGCGAACAATTTGCGCGCTCATTTCTTTATGCATTCATAACAACGGTTCTGGCTTTAGCAATTGCCTATCCATTGGCCTACGCGATTGCATTTAAATCTGGAAGATTTAAGAACATACTTTTGGTGCTGGTGGTTGCGCCATTTTTTACCTCATTCTTACTTCGCACCATTGCCTGGAAGCAGATTCTTGGCGCTGAAGGTCCAGTGGTGAGTACATTGCAATCATTAAATTTGATATCTCCAACCACCACGCTTACGGCATCAGCGGTCGCAGTGGTTGCAGGTATGACCTATAACTTCTTGCCATTCATGACACTACCGCTCTACGCATCTCTAGAACGCATCGACCCGCGCACTTTAGAAGCATCAGGGGATTTATATGCCAATGCCTTCACAACTTTCCGTAAAGTAACTTTTCCACTTTCACTTCCAGGTGTGGTGGCAGGTACCTTGCTGACCTTCATTCCAGCTGCCGGTGATTACATAAATGCAGCAATCCTTGGCAATCCGCAGACCAAGATGCTTGGTAATGTGATTGATTCCAAGTTCTTCCGCGTTGTCGATTATCCAACTGCCGCAGCGCTCTCATTTATGTTGATGGCTGCCATTTTGATCTTAGTTACCGCTTACATTCGCCGCGCTGGAACGGATGAGTTAGTATGAGAAAAATCTGGCGCTGGTTTGGCAATAATCTAATTCGAGTTTACGCCTTCCTTGGTTTTACCTACCTTTTCATACCCATCGCATACACCTTTGCCTTTTCTTTTAATGACTCTGGAAAATCTAACCTAGTTTGGCGCGGCTTTACCTTTGCAAATTGGCAGAATCCTTGCGGCGCTCCTGATGTCTGCACTGCGCTTGGTAATTCCATTAAAGTTGGTTTGATTTCAACATTCTTTGCCACTTTGCTTGGCACGTTAATTGCCTTCGCACTTGGTCGCCACTCCTTCAAAGGTCGCTCTTCAACCAACCTTTTGATCTTCCTGCCAATGGCAACTCCTGAAATTGTCTTAGGTGCATCTTTACTAGCGATGTTCCTTTCATTAAGTATCAATCCAGGCTTCTTAACCACAGTTATAGCTCACATCATGTTCTGTATCTCATTTGTGGTGGTTACTGTAAAAGCGCGCATTGCATCCCTTGATCCAAAGCTCGAACAAGCAGCCATGGATCTATACGCAAACGAGTTCGAGACTTTCCGCCGCGTCACCTTGCCGCTAGTGATGCCAGGAATCGCAGGGGCGGCACTCCTTGCTTTCTCATTATCTTTCGACGATTTCATCATCACTAATTTCAACTCTGGCACCATGATGACTTTCCCGAAATTTGTTTATGTCTCCAGCGCACGTGGTATCCCACCGCAGGCAAACGTCATCGGCTCAATGATGTTCTTCATCGCATTAGCAATCGTTATCGCTGGCCAATTTGTCGGTAGAAAGAGGCAAAAAGCATGACCAACCACGGCAATATGTATGGCCCAGATTTCACCTTTCTTGGCATTGAAAGATGCGATCTTGATAAACCTGAAACTTACAAAAACGCTGATGTTGTAATTGTCGGTGCGCCAATAGATTCGGGAACTTCGCATCGAAGTGGCGCAAAGTTTGGGCCACAGGCAATTCGTATGGGGGATTACTTGCCACATGACGGAGAGCGACCACATTTAGCGCTGCGTACTGATGGCTTAAAAGATCTAAAAGTACTTGATGCAGGCGATTTGATTATGAATGGTGGAGATTTAGAAGGCTCTTTAAGATTATTAGCAGCTGCTACTGAAAAAATCTCTAAAGCAGGTGCAATCGCAGTAGTGCTT
>JACCDK011363902.1_pt1 | contig 14216 bp, 16 predicted proteins | sample 7445871 | NCBI WGS metagenome assembly JACCDK01 (sample SAMN15323436, study PRJNA562643) | freshwater metagenome | isolation source: river surface water | place: USA:Blue River Watershed | collected 2017-08-15 | reverse complement strand
GTGGGTGGTTGATTTCCCCATGTTCGAGTTCGACGACGAAAGCCAACGCTACACCGCCGTGCACCACCCCTTCACCGCGCCCAAAGACGGCCACGAAGACTGGATGGTCACCGCGCCCGAGAAGTGCATTTCCAAGGGCTACGACATGGTGTTGAACGGCTGGGAAATCGGCGGCGGCTCGGTGCGTATTCACCGCGCTGACGTGCAACAAAAAGTGTTTGACGCACTCAAAATCACACCAGAAGAAGCGCAGATCAAATTCGGCTTCTTGCTCGACGCTTTGCAATACGGCGCGCCGCCCCACGGCGGTTTGGCCTTTGGACTCGACCGCATCGTCACTTTGATGACCGGTGCCGAATCCATCCGCGACGTGATCGCTTTCCCCAAAACCCAGCGCGCCCAGTGTTTGCTCACCCAAGCACCTTCGCTGGTTGATGAAAAACAATTGCGCGAATTGCATATCCGTTTGCGCAACCTCGACGCCAAAGTGGCCTGACACCATGAGCAAATCTTCAGCAGACCAAGGCGTGCCTGTTTCCGTCAAAATCCGCGAGCGGGTGCTGGCGTCCAAGCAGCGTTTTCATGCGAACGACAATATCGCCGAGTTCATTCAACCCGGTGAACTCGAAGCCTTGCTCGATGAAGTCGAAGACAAAATGAAAGGCGTGCTCGCGAGTCTGGTGATTGACACAGACAATGACCACAACACCAACGAAACGGCCAAGCGTTTGGCCAAGATGTATGTGAAAGAGGTGTTCAACGGACGCTATGTGAGCTCACCGGAGATCACAGAATTCCCCAACGCCGAGCGTTTGAACGAACTCATGATCGTCGGTCCCATCACCGTGCGCAGTGCGTGCAGCCACCATTTTTGTCCCATCATCGGCAAAATTTGGATTGGCATACTGCCGAACAAAAACACCAACGTCATCGGCTTGTCCAAGTACGCCAGACTCGCCGAATGGGTGATGGGCAGACCGCAAATTCAGGAAGAAGCGGTGGTTCAACTGGCAGATTTGATCCAGCAAAAAACCCGTCCTGACGGTTTGGCGCTGGTCATGGAAGCCTCGCATTTCTGCATGGCTTGGCGCGGCGTCAAGGACTTGGACAGCCGCATGATCAACTCGGTCATGCGCGGTGCTTTCCTCAAAGACCCGATTTTGCGGCGCGAGTTCCTGGCGCTGATCCCGCAAAAAAATTAATGCATGACGGGCTTGCCAGCCTTTGAATGCCGCCTATGACACGCTTGCTTGGTTGCGATTTCAGCAGCAGCCCGTCTAAACGCAAACAAATCGTTATCGCCTGGGGCGAAGCCGCAGGGGACCGCGTTTTATTGAAACAGCTGCAGTTTTTTTCTTCTCTGCAAAATTTCAGCGAATGCTTGCACACACCCGGCCCCTGGGTCGGTGGTTTCGATTTGCCGTTCGGATTGCCGCGCGAGTTGGTCGAAACTTTGGCATGGCCCACCGATTGGTTGGCATGCATGCAGCAATTTGCAAAACTCAGCCGTGAAGACATACGCGCGCAATTTGCTGCGTTTTGTAACCAGCGTCCGGTCGGTGGGAAGTTTGCACACCGCGCTACCGACTTGCCTGCGGGTTCCAGTCCTTCCATGAAATGGGTGAACCCGCCGGTGGCGTTCATGATGCACGCCGGCGTGCCTTTGTTGATTGAGGCCGGTGTGCATTTACTGGGCTTGCATGATGGTGATAAGCAGCGCGTGGCCTTAGAGGCATACCCGGGCATGTGGGCGCGGCGTGTGCTGCAACGTCAAAGTTACAAAAACGATGCCGCCGCCAAACAAACCGGCGAGCGTTGGCTGGCGCGCAAAAATTTGTTGCATGCCTTGGTCTGGGGCCACGAAGATTTGCCTGTGCGTTTGAAGCTGAGCTCAGCCATGGCAGACACGCTGGTGGATGACGCCAGCGGCGACAGTCTGGATGCAGTGATTTGCATGATGCAAGCGGCTTGGGCGCAACAGCGGTTTGAACAAGGCGACGCCTTGTATGGTTTGCCGCCCGATATGGACCGATTGGAAGGATGGATCGTCAACGCATGAGCGAACACGTGTTTGCACAAGTGATTGAAACGCCGCGCATGTGGTTGCGCTGCCCCATGCCGGGTGATGGTGACGCGCTTTACCAGTGTGTGCAACAAACGCTGGCGCAATTGCAAACCTGGCCAGACTCTTTGCCTTGGGCGCTGCAACCGCAGTCGCCTGACATCTCGGAAGACTATTGCCAGACTTGTTACGCCGCTTGGGTGATGGGCTTGCGCTGGCCGCTGTTGATGTGGGACAAAGACACGGCGAAATTGGCGGGCAGTATTGGTTTTCACCACATCAATCACGACAACCAAACATGGGAGCTGGGCTATTGGTGCAGCCAGTCCATGCAAGGACAAGGCCGCATGACAGAAGCCGTGTCTGTTTTGACCACCTATGTGCAGCAGCATTGGCCGCAAGTGCGCATGCTGTGTCGCATAGACACACGCAACATCGCGAGCTTGCGCGTGGTGCAAAAAACAGGATTTGGTCTAGAGAAGACAGAGTCGCTGGTGTCAGACAGCGGTTTGCGTTATGAGGTGCAACACTATGTGCTGGCGCGCGAGCTGCACACCGGGCAATCGGATTGACGCTGTAAGCGCATCTCGGTCCAACTCAGGTCGCGCCCGTCGAGCATTTGCAAACGACCGGCCAGCGATTGACCTAAACCGGTCAGCAATTTCAAAGTTTCAGCGGCCTGCAAACTGCCGATCACACCGACCAATGGCGCGAGTACACCCATGGTGGAACAACTGACTTCCTCGGGCACATCTTCAGGCGGAAACACGCAGGCATAGCAAGGAGACGCCGCGTCCCGCACATCGTAGGTGGTGAGTTGGCCGTCCAGGCGGATGATGGCGCCGCTCACCAAAGGCACACCGTGTGCCACGCAGGCTGCATTCAAGGCTTGCCGAGTTTGGAAATTGTCGGTGCAGTCCAGCGCCACATCTGCATCAGCCAAGAGTTGATTTAACAAGCCTGCATCAGCGCGTTCAGAAATGGTCTGCACATCCACATCCGGGTTGAGCGCGAGCATGGCGGTACGAGCAGACTCAACTTTCAGTTGGCCTATGCGCTCGGTGTTATGCGCGATCTGGCGTTGCAGATTGGTTAAGTCGACCGAGTCGTGGTCTATCAAGGTGATGCGCCCCACACCGGACGCCGCCAAGTAAAGCGCGGCGGCACTGCCTAGGCCGCCGGCACCAAGCACGAGTGCATGGCTTTGCAACAAACAGTCCTGCCCGGTATCGCCTAATTCGTTGAGAAGTATGTGGCGCGAGTACCTGAGCAGTTGGGCGTCATTCACCCTTTACTGTTCCTTTTTTTCAGCCGGACGTTCAGTTTGTGTTTTGCTGATCTTGACCGGTTGACGCTTGAAATGGTTGAGCGCTTGCTGCAGTTGGAAGTCTTCGGCGCTGCCAAACTCTGGCGTTTTGCGATCCGCCACAGGCTTTTTGGATTCTTCTTCCAAGCGCTTCAAGGCTTCTTCGCGTGCTTTTTCACGCGTCGGGTCTTTGACTTCTTCGCCTTGGCCGCTGTTGAGGTGTTTTTCCAAGTCGGCTTCGCGGGTGCGCAGAGCAGCGTAAGGGCTGCCTTCGGCTGTGTCATCGACCAGCAATTCAGGAATGATGCCCTTGGCTTGGATGGAGCGTCCGCTAGGTGTGTAGTAACGGGCGGTGGTGATTTTCAACGCAGTGTCAGCACCGAGTTGGCGAATGGTTTGCACCGAGCCTTGGCCGAATGTCTGGCTGCCCATCAACACAGCACGTTTGTGGTCTTGCAACGCACCGGCGACGATTTCGCTGGCAGAGGCAGAGCCTTCATTGACCAACACCACCATCGGAACTTTCTTGTAAAAGTCTTGGGTTTTGCTGGCCAAAGTGCCCACCGTGTCCGTGCCGCCGCGACGCAGGTAAAAGTCGGGTGCTGCTTTGAACACATATTTGCTTTCTTCCAACTGGCCGTTGGTGGACACCACGGTCACGTTGTCGGGCAAAAACACAGCGGAGATGGCTACGGCCGCGTCGAGCAAACCGCCCGGGTCGTTGCGCAAATCGAGCACCAGACCTTTCATTTTCGGGTCTTGTTTGTACAGCTCTTCAAGTTTGCGGGTCAAGTCGTCGACGGTGCGTTCCTGGAATTGGCTCACGCGAATCCAGCCGTAACCGTTTTCGATCATCTTGCTCTTGACGCTGACGGTTTTGATTTCTTCGCGAATGATGGTGACGGGGAAGGTGCGGTTTTCGTCTTTGCGGAAGATGGTCAACACGACTTTGGTTTTGGGCTCGCCGCGCATGCGTTTGACGGCATCATTGAGCGTCATGCCTTTGACCACCGCCTCGTCAATTTTGGTGATCAGGTCGCCGGGTTTGAGGCCAGCGCGGTCGGCGGGTGAACCTTCAATCGGAGAGACCACTTTGACCAGGCCTTCTTCTTGCGAAATTTCAATGCCGACGCCAACAAATTTACCCGTGGTGCCTTCGCGGAATTCTTTGTAGGATTTTTTGTCGAAATACTGTGAATGCGGGTCTAGGCTGGAGACCATGCCGGAGATGGCATCGTTGATGAGTTTTTTCTCGTCCACTGGCTCTACATAGTCTGACTTGACCATGCTGAACACCGCTGCGAGTTGCTGCAACTCTTCGAGCGGCAGAGGCGTCATATTGGCGCGTGCAACGGTTTGAAGCGAGAAAGTGGTCAGTGCGCCGGTGATCGCACCGACTGTTAACCAACCTGCAATTTTGAGTTTCTGGCCCATGGGTACCCTGTCTTGTAAAGGATCGCGTTTGCTGCGATTTAGGAAGATAGTCTACTGCCTATATGGTCACTGACATGGCTTGGAATCGGCATAACCCCATGGGCCTTGAATGGCGGCGCTCAAAGATAGTAATGTTGGATAGGTTGGAGTTTCTCGTCCAGTTCATAAACCAAAGGTTCTCCATTTGGAATATTCAAGCCCACGATGTCGTTGTCTGAGATACCGTCAAGGTACTTGACCATGGCGCGAATCGAGTTGCCGTGCGCGCTAATGAGCACGCGTTTGCCGCTGCGGATGGCCGGGGCCAGTGACTCAGTCCAAAAAGGCATGACGCGATCGACCGTGTCTTTGAGGCATTCGGTCAGCGGCACTTGGGCTGCTTGCAATTTCGCGTAACGCAGGTCGTGCCGTTCGCAACGCTCGTCATCGGGTGTGAGCGCAGGCGGCGGCACGTCGTAGCTGCGTCGCCATGCCAGCACCTGTTCATCACCAAATTTTTGGGCGGTTTCGGTTTTGTTCAAACCCTGTAATGCGCCGTAATGTCTTTCGTTCAAACGCCAGTGGTGTGCCACCGGTAACCAAGAGCGTTCCATGCTGTCTAAGGTGTGCCACATGGTGTGGATGGCGCGTTTAAGCACGCTGGTGTAGCCCAGGTCGAAGTCATAGCCTTGGGCCTTGAGTTTTAAGCCTGCTTGTTTGGCTTGAGCCACGCCGGTTTCGGTCAACTCGACATCGGTCCAGCCGGTGAAACGATTCTCTAAGTTCCATTGGGATTCCCCGTGGCGGATCAAAACGAGCTTGTACATAAAAAAACCTTAGAAAAAAAGTCAGTGAAAAAGGATTCTAGAATGCGTCTTCATTGCCCACAAAGGTCTCGCGCGTGAATTTTTTGATTGAAAACTGGTTGTTGGTGTTGGTTGCTGTGACTTCTGGCATTGGTTTGTTACTCCCTGCTTTGCAAGTCATGGGTGCGCCGGGCTTGTCTCCGACCCAAGCGGTGTTGTTGATCAACCGCGAAAAAGCCAATGTGGTCGATGTGCGCAGTGCCGAAGAATTCGCCAGCGGTCACCTCATCGGTTCGCGCCATGTACCCTTGGACAATATCAATACCGATCTGCCCAAAGCCGTCACCGATAAAAAACGACCCCTCATTTTGGTCTGCGCCAGCGGCATGCGTTCCCAAAAAGCCCAGCGGTTAGCTACGGTCTTAGGTTATGAGCAAGTCCACAGTTTGGGTGGCGGGTTGAAAATATGGCAAGAAGCCAACCTGCCGTTGGAAAAAACAGCCTGATTTCTTCTCCACACTGAACCACCATGACTCCTGTCAAGATGTACACCACCGCCGTTTGTCCTTATTGCACACGGGCCAAACAAATTCTCAAGGCACGTGGCGTGCAACATATAGAAGAAGTGCGTATCGATTTATCCGATGCAGAGCGCGACCGCATGATGACCTTGACCGGCAGACGCACCGTTCCGCAAATTTTTATTGGCGATACCCATGTCGGCGGTTGTGATGATTTGATGGCGCTTGACAGTCGCGGCGGCTTACAGCCTTTGCTCGAAGCAAACTGACATAATTCAACCGTTGTCCCTCATCCGCTGTGACCCCTTGGCGTAGCGGCATTTTTTTTGTTTCAGGAAGCCACCATGGCAGATAACTTAGAACCCGTTTTTCTGATTCAGCGCGTCTACCTCAAGGATTTGTCGCTGGAGCAACCCAACTCCCCCGCTATTTTGTTGTCCCAGGATCCTCCTGCCGTAGACATTCAAATCGGGCTGGGTAACGAACAAATTGGTGAAGGTGTGTTTGAAATCACCGTCACGGCAACGGTGACCGCCAAAATCAACGAACAAACCATGTTCTTGGTGGAAGCCAAGCAAGCCGGTATTTTTGAAATCCGCAACATGCCTGAAGGTCAACTCGACCCCATCTCAGGCATTGCTTGCCCGCAAATCATCTACCCATATTTGCGCAGCAACGTGGCCGACGTGATTCAGCGCGCAGGCTTTCCGCCGGTGCACATGGCGGAGATCAATTTCCAAGCCATGTACGACCAGCAAGAGCGCATGAAAGCTGAGCAGAAACTGCAGTGAAACTGCTGATACTGGGGGCGGGCGCTTGGGGCACTGCGTTGGCAGTGCAGGCCAGTCGCCGCCATCAGGTCACTTTATGGGGCAGACACCCGGAGCTGGTGCAAGTCATGGCCCGTGACCGGGTCAATCTACGCTATTTGCCCGCTTGCCCCTTTCCAGAAACATTACAGGTCAGTCACCAACCGTTTGCTGCACTGGTGCCGACTGCCGATCTCGTGTTGTTGGCAGTGCCTATGGCGAGTCTGCGTCAGGTGCTCACAGAGATGGCAGACACGGCAGGACAAACACCGGTGGCCTGGCTGTGCAAAGGCTTTGAAGCCGCCTCCAACCACACAGCATCTTCTTTCGGTTTGATGGCACACGAGGTTCAACAACAAGTGGCGCCCGGGTTGCAGGCAGGTGTTTTGAGCGGGCCGAGTTTTGCGCAAGAAGTCGCTCTGGGTTTGCCTGCCGCTTTGGTGGCTGCCAGCCGGCATGCCCACGTCAGAGATGCGCTGGTGCAAGCCTTTCATGCAGACAAATTACGTGTTTATGCCAACGATGATGTGGTCGGTGTGGAAATCGGCGGCGCGGTGAAAAATGTGATGGCCATTGCCACCGGTTTGTGCGACGGTTTGCAATTGGGCATGAATGCGCGCGCCGCACTCATCACCCGGGGTTTGGCAGAAATGACGCGCCTGGGCGTGGCCTTGGGTGCCAGACCTGAAACCTTCATGGGACTCAGCGGTTTGGGTGATCTGGTGTTGACCGCCACCGGTGATTTGTCGCGCAACCGCCAGGTCGGTATGGCTTTGGCGCAAGGTAAAACATTGCCTGAAGTGTTGCAGTCCTTAGGCCATGTGGCCGAAGGTGTTTACAGCGCGCGCACCGTGGTGCAGCGTGCAGCGTCTCTTGGTGTGGACATGCCGATTGCCAGCGCCGTGGTGTCGGTATTGGATGGTCAGGTAGCAGCCAAAGATGCGGTCGCCGCCCTAATGGGGCGTGGGTCTAAAGGCGAGTTCTAGGTTATCAATCAACCGCGTCTTACCCAATTTAGCCGCACCCAACACCACCATCGGTGCATGGCTTAACTCAGTCACAGGTGATAAATCGGATTGGTGTCTGAGCGTCAGGTAGTCCGGTGCCCAGCCTCTGTTGCGAAGCGCATCCATGGCTGCTTGCTCGGCTTGTGCCACATCAAATTCGCCACGGGCTAACCCGGCTTGCGCGGCTTGCGCCAAAGCTTGCAACGCTTTGGACAATTGCACCGCTTCGGCTCTTTCCTCTGCGCTCAGGTAGCCGTTGCGTGAACTCAAAGCCAAACCGTCCGGCGCGCGCGAAGTGGCCACGCTGTTGATCTGCACAGGCAACGCAAACTGCTTGACCATCTCTTTGATGACCATGAGTTGCTGGTAATCTTTTTGGCCGAACACGGCCACGCCGCCGCTGTGCGCAAACACGCAATGAAACAATTTCATGACGACGGTGCAAACGCCGGTGAAAAAACCGGGTCTGAATTCGCCCTCCAAAATGTCTGCCAATCGGGGGTCGGGTTGCACTTTGAAAGTTTGCGCTTGCGGGTACAACTGTGTTTCATCAGGTGCAAACAACAGGTCGCAGCCCACGCTTTTCAATTTCTCGCAATCGCTGTCAAACGTGCGCGGGTAACTGCCAAAGTCTTCGTGCGGCAAAAACTGTAAGCGGTTGACGAATATGCTGGCGACAGTGATATCGCCTAAAGGTTTGGCGGTGCGCAGCAAGTCCAAATGACCTTGGTGCAAATTGCCCATGGTCGGCACAAACGCAGGTTGTTTATAGCCTGATAAATGCTGGCGCAGTTCATCCAGCGTGCGTGCAATCAACATGAAAAATCACCAGGCGTGAAGTTCATTCACCGGGAATTTCTTGGTTTTCACAGCTTGCACAAAAGCTTGCATGGCGCCCAATATGCTGCCGGATTCGGTCATGAAGTTATGCGCGAACTTCGGCACCTTGCCTTGGGTCACGCCCAGCATGTCGTGCAACACCAAAATTTGTCCGGCAGTGTCTACACCAGCGCCTATGCCAACCGTGGCGCAGGTCTTCAATGCACGTGTGATTTCACCTGAGAGCACAGCAGGCACCATCTCCAACACCAGCGCTTGTGCGCCTGCGTTTTGCAGCAACAGTGAATCATTCATCAGTTGCTGGGCAGCCGATTCGGTGCGGCCTTGCACACGGTAACCGCCGAGTGTGTTGACGCTTTGCGGCGTCAAACCGAGGTGACCGCAAACAGGAATACCGCGCGTGACCAAAAACTCCACCGTAGGAGCGAGCCACGCGCCGCCTTCCAACTTGACCATGTGAGCACCGGCTTGCATCAATACGCTGGCGCTGCGAAACGCTTGCTCAGGTGTGGCGTAAGTGCCAAAGGGCATGTCGCCCAACACCAAGGGGCGGCCGTTTTGTTTTTGCAAACCGCGCGCTACGCATTCGGTGTGGTAGCGCATAGCTTCCAATGTCACCGGCAGTGTGCTGTTGTGCCCCTGGCAAACCATGCCCAGTGAATCGCCGACCAAAATGATTTCTATGCCTGCCAAATCGGCCACGGCCGCAAAGGTCGCGTCATAAGCGGTGAGCATGGTGATTTTTTCACCTTCAGCCAGCATTTTCATGAGGCTGTTCATGTTCATGGCGGGACGTTGGCCGGCTGTCGGTGCAGAGGGTTGAACGCTCATGGCGGGTTTCCTTCAGTGGGTCATTGGGCTGGCGCGTATGCCAGTCGGACATAGATGGGGGCGTAGGCTTCGGCTTGGGTGATGTCTACCAGCATTTCTTTGGCCAATTCGAGCAAAGCGATGAAAGTGACCAGCAGCACCGGCACGCCTTGCGCAGGGTCGAACAATTGCTCAAACTCTACAAAGCGTTGGCCTTGCAATTTTTTCAGCACGATGCTCATGTGTTCGCGCACCGACAATTCCTGGCGGCTGATTTTGTGGTGTTGAACCAATTTGGCGCGTCGCAAAATGTCTGCCCATGCCGCTTGCAAGTCGGGCACAGCCACATGCGGAAAACGCGGCTGTATGGATTGCTCGATATAAACCTGTGCGCGCAAAAAATCGCGTCCGTGCTGCGGCACTTCATTCAAGCGCGCAGCCGCCAGTTTGAGTTGTTCGTATTCGAGCAAACGTCGCACCAACTCGGCACGCGGGTCTTCGGGTTCTGCACCTTCGGCCACTTTTTTCGGCGGCAGCAACATGCGCGATTTGATTTCAATCAGCATGGCAGCCATGAGCAAATATTCGGCGGCCAATTCCAGATTGGTTTTGCGAATCTCTTCCACATAGCTCAGGTATTGGCGGGTCATGCCGGCCATGGGAATGTCGAGGATGTTGAAGTTTTGCTTGCGGATCAAATACAGCAGCAAATCGAGCGGGCCTTCAAACGCCTCTAAAAAGATTTGCAGCGCGTCCGGCGGGATGTATAAATCCTGAGGCATGGCAAACAAAGGCTCGCCATACAAACGGGCCACGGCCACATGGTCTATGACCGTGGGCATGTGAGGTAAGTCGGCATTCGGCCCGCTAGGCCAGTTCGCCATGGTGGGCGTATTCACTTGGGTGTATTGGTTTGGTAGACGTAGGGCTTTTGTGCAACCCGTGCGGCTTTGAATTCGGTTTGGTCCTCGCGGCTCACCTTTTTGTCCCACAAGAGCGCGCGTCCCTGGCGTTGCTCAGCCTCCAGAGAAGGCTTGGCGGCTTTGAGTTGCCGCAAAAAATCGGTGGTTTCAGAGGTATAGGCCGGGCGGCTGAACAATGACATAAGCGATGGGTTCCAGGTGAGTGCGAGATTCTACTCAGTAGCAACCCGAACAGCGTTTTGCCAGTCTGACACGTTATTGTGGGTTTTCAGCCGCTCCAACAAGCCGGTTCGCCTCAAAATATCCCATGGTTGAGGGTTGAGACCGCAAACAACAAGTTGCACCTGACGGTATTCGCAGGTTTGCAGCAGGTTTTGCAAGGCATTTGCGCCGCTGGAGTCTATGTAAATCAGGCCTCCGAGTTCCAGCACCAGCGTTTGTTCAGGTAGATCGTTAATGATCAACTCGAGCAAATCAACCGCGCCAAAGAACAAAGCACCTTTGATCGACCAAACTTGAGTGCCGGACGTTTTTTCAAGCAGTTGTCTTTGCGTCAGGCTGGAGATGCGATAGAGGAAAGTCAGGCAGGCGGCGGCCATACCGACCGCCATGCCCACCGATAAATCGATGCATACGGTCAGCACAAACACGGCGAGCAGCGTGAAACGGTAAGGCCAGCGAAATTGCGACAAGCTCACAAACGCGCGCCAATCACCCATGTTCCAAGCGATGAACAGCAAGATGGCGCTCAACACACCTACTGGAATGTGCGAGACCAGCGGCGCGGCCAGCAAGACGATCAACAAAAGTCCGAGCGCATGCACCATGCCTGCCACAGGACTGCTGGCACCGTTTTTCACATTGGTCACGGTGCGGGCCAATGCGCCGGTGGCGGGCATGCCGCCGACAAACGGCATCACCATATTCGCTAGGCCTTGCGCCATCAATTCTTGGTTGGGGTCATGGCGCGCGCCGATCATGCTGTCGCTGGCGCGGGCACACAGCAAAGAGGAAATAGCGCCAAGCAATGCCAAGGTGAAACTCGGCACCAGCACGGCTTGTAATTGCGGCAGCGACAAGGTGGGCCAACTCAAATCAGGCAGACCCGAGGGAATACCGCCAAAGCGGCTGCCTATGGTGGCGACAGGCCAGTCGGTGGTGTAAACAATCACTGTGGCTAAGATCATGACCAACATAGGCCCGGGCATGAGTGAGAGTCGTTCTGCCATTTTTGTTGGCAGCCAGCGCGGCATCAGCAGTTGCCAGAAAGCCAGTAGCAGCAAACTACTTGTCGTCAATAACAAGGTAGGTATATCGGTTTGGTTGAGGTGCGTGGAGATGACGCTGACGATGCCAAACACATCAGCCGGCATGGTGCGAACAGGCAAGCCGAGAAAGTCCTTGAGTTGCAACATGCCGATCAACACCGCAATGCCATTGGTGAAACCGGTGATGACGGCCACCGGTATGAAGCGAATCAACACACCTAAGCGCATCATGCCCATGAGCAACAACCACAAGCCTGACATGAGGGTGGCCAACATCAATCCGTTGACGCCATGCAGATGCACGATGCCGTAGACCATGACCACAAAACCGCCTGCCGCGCCGCTGATTTGCACCCGGCTGCCGCCTAACGCCGCAATCAAAAAACCAGCGACGATGGCAGTAACCAGACCGGCCTCGGGCTTGAGCCCGCAGGCAATCGCAAACGCCATGGATATGGGCAGGGCCACCACGCTGACCGTCAAACCGGCGCCTACATCTTTGACAAAGCGCTGGCGGTTGTAGCCGCGCAATGCGTCTATCAATTCGGGGCGAAATACCGGTAACTGCATTGATTCACTATACGCCGGCTCTTTGAGGCGCAACCTGATTTAAATCAAGCGTTCGGTGCTCAATCAGCCCAATGTGCAGGCCATTGAAGCCGCTGGCCATGTGTTTTTTCAAACTCGGCCACATCTTCTGGACGGTCTAAGTCAGTCACAAAGTGCAGGTTGTCACTGGGATATTTTTCAACTTGCGATGCATGGCTTTGCCGCCATTCTTTGCAACCGAACTGGCTGTCGCCTGCCAAAATTTCCAGTCGTGCACGTGCGCTGAGTAACACCGGGTTGCCGGGTTGGCCGTTGACAAAAGGGAACAGCATGTCGGTGGTGGATGCGGCAAATGCGTGCAACAGCGTTTCAATGTCTTGCGTGGTGACCAAGGGCTGATCGGCCAGCGACATGATGACCGTGTCTGTGTTGTCGCTCAGCGCTTGCAGCCCCAAGCGTTGCGACGACACCAGGCCTTGGTCCGGGTCGGGGTTGTAGACCTTGTGCACCGGCAGGCCGTTCAATGGGGCCTCAATATCAGCCGCGTAATGCCCCAGCACTACCACCAGTTGCGTCACACCTGCGTCCAGCAGTTGGCGCGCGCTGCGGCGAATCAGCGGTTCGCCATTCAGCTCCAACAATGACTTGGGCTTGAGCCCCATGCGCGAGCCCGAACCGGCAGCCAGCAACACCGCTGCTGTGGTCATGCTGCGCGACTCAATGGATGCGCATGCCGGGTTGCGCGCCCGGCCAGGGGTTGAGCACATAAATGCCGGGCTGCGCTTTTTCGTCGGCGTGAGATGCGGCTAGCACCATGCCTTCGGACACGCCGAATTTCATTTTGCGCGGCGCTAGGTTGGCGACCATGACCGTGTGTTTGCCGATCAGGTCTTCGGGTGTGTAAGCGCTGGTTATGCCGCTGAACACATTGCGCATGCGGCCTTCGCCCACATCCAGCGTCAAGCGCAGCAGTTTGGTGCTGCCGTCCACCGGCTCGCAATTGACGATCAAGGCGATGCGCAAATCGATTTTGGCGAAGTCGTCGATGGTGATGGTCTCGGCAATCGGCTCGCCGCCAGGAGATAAATCGGGCTCTGACCCCAATTTATCTGTCTCTGACCCCAATTTATCAACCACCTGTGCAGGCTCAAACAAAGCATCCAACATCTTCTCGTCCACGCGTTGCATCAAATGCGCGTAGCTGCCGATCACATGCCCCGCGCCCAAAGGTTTGGCCGCATTGCTGAATGTCATGGGCTCAATCTTCAAAAAGCTTTCCACTTGCGCGGCCAGTTGCGGCAACACCGGTTTGAGCATGGTGCTCAGTAAACGGAAGGCTTCGATGCAGGTGGTACAAACGTCTTGCAAACGCGCGTCCATGTCGGGTTTTTTGGCCAGTTCCCAAGGCTTGTTGGCATCCACGTACTCGTTCACCCGGTCGGCCAAGGCCATGGTGTCGCGCAAGGCTTTGGCGTAATCGCGTTGGTCAAACAAGTCTGCAATCGCGTTCAAACCGTTTTGCAGTTGCAACAACAAAGCCTGTCCATCCGCGCTGACCGCACCCAACTTGCCGTCAAACCGTTTGGCAATAAACCCCGCCGCTCTTGAAGCGATGTTGATGTATTTACCCACCAAATCAGAGTTGACACGCACCATGAAATCTTCGGCGTTGAAGTCAATGTCTTCATTGCGTCCGTTGAGTTTGGCGGCCAGGTAATAGCGCAGCCACTCGGGGTTCATGCCCAGTTTGAGGTATTTCAACGGGTCAAGGCCAGTGCCCCGGCTCTTGCTCATCTTCTCGCCGTTGTTCACTGTGAGAAAACCGTGCACAAACACTTTGTCCGGCGTTTTGCGGCCGCCGAATTTCAATATCGCCGGCCAGAACAGCGTGTGAAACGTGAC
>JACCDK012153652.1_pt1 | contig 14230 bp, 16 predicted proteins | sample 7445871 | NCBI WGS metagenome assembly JACCDK01 (sample SAMN15323436, study PRJNA562643) | freshwater metagenome | isolation source: river surface water | place: USA:Blue River Watershed | collected 2017-08-15 | reverse complement strand
GCGTCTATCGTTTACGGACCGAATGCTAAAACAGGCTTTGAGATTCTCGAAAAGAAAGATGGCGATATTATTCCATTAGGAAAAATTTCTATTCAGGTATTGCATACACCTGGTCATACAATGGAGAGCACCTGCTATCTTTTGTTGGATGAAAATAAAAAACAGCATTGCGTATTTACAGGAGATACTTTGTTTGTGGGGGATGTAGGCCGTCCCGACTTGTTTGGCGCTACGATGACTAAAGAGGAGTTAGCGGGCTATTTGTATGAATCCTTGACCACTAAGATCAAGACTTTAGCAGATGATGTGATAGTGTATCCGGCACATGGTGCGGGTTCTAGCTGTGGTAAGAATTTAGGGAAAGAAACGTTTTCTACGATAGGTGCACAGAAGAGTTTGAACTATGCTTTGCAAGATCAAACGAAGGAGCAGTTCATCAAAGCTATTACAGAAGGCCTTTCTACGCCTCCTGTTTATTTCCCTGAGAACGCACGTATCAATCGTGAGGGATATACTTTATTGAAAGAGTTGAAGGCTGAATTTCGTGCGATGAGCGTCGAAGATATCGAGGCGGAGAAAGAACTAGGCACGCTCATTTTAGATACCCGTCCTGCTAGTGAGTTCACCGAAGGGTTTATACCGGAGTCGATGTTTATTGGTATTGATGGACGTTTTGCTGAATGGGCAGGAAGTTTGATTCCATTAGAAACACCGATTGTATTGGTAACAGAACCAGGTAAAGAAGAAGAGAGTATGATTCGTCTTGCACGTGTAGGATTTGATCATCTTTTGGGTTATTTGGAAGGCGGATTCAAAGCGTGGTTAGATGCCGACAAGTCGATCGATATGATTATCAATGTTGATGCTGATGAGTTGAAGATGGATATGCAGTTTGATAGTAAATTAGGAATTATCGATGTTCGTAAGCCGGGAGAGTTTGAGGGCGGTCATGTTCAGGGTGCAGAGAATATTTCTTTAGTGAACGTGGAGGATACTATTTCAGGGATTCCTGAAGATCATAACTTATATGTTCACTGTGCGGGTGGCTACCGTAGCGTGATTGCTGCTTCTATAATGAAGCGTCATGGCATTCATAATTTGCGTAATGTTTTGGGTGGATGGTCGGCTATTAGTGCTGTTCCCGATATGCCTATTGTAGTGCCAAGCAAGAATATAGAATTGAATTAATATGTTGATTCGTTTGTTTTTGTGCTTGCTCATGTTGTTGAGCTTTAGTTTTGTAACGGAAGCGCAGCTTAGCAAGGATAAATGGGTGAAGGGACTTATCGGTACTTGGTTTGGGAAAGGCATTGTGATGGGCGATAGTGTAGTCTATAGCGCCAAGGTTGAATCTGTTTTAGCGAATGAGTTTATTTGTATTCATCTTAGGGATACCGCTCAGCGTCCGGCATATAGTGCGGATATTTATATTGGGTATGATAGTGTGAACAGCAGTTATGTTTGTCATTGGCTAGATGATAGCGGCGCAAAAAATTCTACGATATTAGGGACCGGAAAGAAGCATGGAGACAAAGTTGATTTTCAGTTTGATTATCCCGGTTCTCCCATGCAAACGAGTATTGCTGTAACGGAGCAGGGTTGGACTTTTCAGTCGATTTTCGTTACGGCGCGTGGGGTAGCGCAAACATTTGGCGAAGTGCATTTTGTCAGACAATGAGGTCAGTTTTCCTTTTTATAATTGGTGTTTTGTTCTTGTTTTCTGCAAGGAGAGCAGAGGCGCAAGTGAAGCGTTTTCCATTAGAAAAGTTGAGTGGCACTTGGCAGGCGAAGGGTACGGTGATAATGGAGGATTGCAAGGGATTTGTAGTGCCTTTTTATTATGACTCCTTGATGCAGGAGTATTGTTTGCGCATGGAGGATACGGCGAATATTTGTGGGGGTATTTATATGCGTTGTTATATGTTTTATAACGAGTCGAAGAAGTGTTACGAGGCATTGACGGTTAGTGGTAACAAGACTTACAGGATGCAGGGTGTTGTTCGCGAAGGTTTTTTAATTTTCAATGCGAATCAGCCGGAGGGGATTATGGAAATGGTGATAGGGATGAATGCTGCTGCGAATGTCTGGACTATGGATTCCCATTTGATTGATCCGAGTGTGGGTGTGATTCCGATGTTGAATTTGCAGTTTACGCGTGTGGTAAGGAAGTGATGATTTTGGAGATCGTTAGATCGAAAGTTCTCAACTTTAATTTTGGGCTAGTGATTTTGCTAAAGAGCTTATCCAGTAAGCACTTTATGGAATAATTATTATTCTTAGATCGAAAGTTCTCGACTTTAATTTTTGCTTTTGAATATTAAATTGCCACCCTTATACGTTATTAATATATGGTGCATGCAAAATTTGACAAATTTCCTCCGCGCGATCAATCAATCGCCCTTCTTGCTAAAGCTTTAAGTCATCCCGCAAGAATCCAAATACTTTATTTAATTCATAGTAATACTTACCTTAATGGTGAACAGATAAGAGCGCTTATTCCATTAGCCCCTGCCACTGTTTCTCACCACTTACTTATTCTAAAAAAGTTGGGATTATTAAACGTCAAACAATCGAGGCAAATTTTCTTTTATTCAATAAACTATAAAAAATTGAAACGTAAAGTTTCCATGCTAACTTTAATGATGAATATTTATCTTATTCAAGAGTAAAGATTTTCAACGATTGTAATAGTCTCTCTAATCCTAATTTTCATATAATTAAATCATAACAAAATGGCCATTATAAAAGAATTTCGTGAGTTTGCCATGAAAGGCAATGTAGTCGACCTCGCAATAGGTGTTGTAGTCGGTAGTGAGTTTAGCAAAATCATCAACTCCCTCGTAGAAGATATCATCACCCCTGCCGTCCTGACTCCAGCGTTACGTGCAGCCAAACTAACCAACCTCTCCGAACTTACGATACCAAATACCGCTATCAAATACGGCAACTTCGTGAGCACCGCCATCTCCTTCACCATCGTCGCGTTCACACTATTCCTCGTCGTGAAAGGAATGAATAAAATGAATAAAGAAAAACAACAACAACCATAAATTAAAAACGGCGCCCTGGTTCGTCCCGAACATTCGGGACTCACGAACCAGAAATATCCTTCCGCTATGGTTCGTCCCGAACATTCGGGACTCACGAACCATGGTTTTCTTAACTAAAAAAATCTTTCATCTTACTGAAGAACGACTGATCGTTCTTGTCAGGCGATGGTGCGAAATTCGGCGACTCACGCAGCTTCTCCAATATCTTCTTTTCCTCCGAACTTAAATGCTTCGGCGTCCACACATTCACATACACCAACTGATCACCCTTGCCGTAGCTCTGCAACGACGGTAAGCCCTTTCCTTTCAAACGGAATATCTTACCCGCCTGCGTGCCCTCCGCCAACTTAATCTTAGCCTTGCCATCAATAGTCGGCACCTCCACCGTCGTACCCAAACACGCATCTACGAAGTTGATGTGCAAGTCGTAAATCACATGCTGCCCATCACGCTCCAAAAACTCATGTGCCTCCTCTTCGATATTAATAATTAAATCACCCGCAGCAGCACCGCGCTCGCCCGCATTACCCTTGCCACTCATCGACAACTGAATGCCTTCCGTAGCACCTGCTGGGATGTCCATCGTAATCGTCTCCTCGCCATACATTCTACCTTCTCCATGACAGTGTGAACACTTCGAAGTAATAGTCTGTCCTTCACCATGACAGCTTGCACATGTCGTTTGTGTTTGCATCTGACCAAATGGTGAGTTCACCAAACGCATCGTCACTCCACGACCATTACACGTCTTACACGTAGCAACACTCGACTTATCCTTCGCCCCATTGCCACCACAATGCTGACAGCTTACTTGTTTCTTGATCTTCACCGTCTTCTTCACGCCTTCTGCAATCTCTTGCAAAGACAACTTCACCTTCACACGGATATTACCACCACGTGCACCGCCTCGGCGGCCACCACGACTTTGTCCTCCGCCACCAAAGAAGCTTCCGAACGGACTTTCATCGCCGAAGATATCGCCGAAGTTGCGGAAGATATCATTCATATCCATACCGCCACCTTGCCAGCCACCGCCACCGCCAAAGCCTTGCGGACCATTATGCCCAAACTGGTCGTACTGCGCGCGCTTCTGTGCATCACTCAATACCTCATACGCTTCTGCAGCCTCTTTGAACTTTTCTTCCGCCTCTTTATTATCCGGATTTTTGTCAGGATGATATTGCATCGCCACCTTACGGTACGACTTCTTAATCTCGTCTGCAGATGCGTTTTTAGTGACGCCTAATACTTCGTAATAATCTCTTTTGGCCATGATATCTTATTTGCCTACCACCACTTTTGCAAAGCGGATGATTTTGTCATTTAAATAATACCCCTTTTGGATAACGTCCATCACCTGTCCCTTTTGCTCTTCTGACGGAGCAGGAATCTCTGTCAATGCCTCATGCTTGTCGGCGTCGAAAGCTGTATTCTTCGCCTCCATCTCTTTCAAGCCCTTCTGCTCCAAAGTACGATGTAAACGTTGATGAATCAATTGCACGCCTTCCTTCACCGCATTTAAATCACTAGCCGTCTCCATCGTCTGCATCGCGCGTTCGAAGTCGTCCACTACTGATAGCAAGTCCACCATTAAATCCTTGGTCGCCGTTTTGATAAGGTCGATCTGCATATTACGCTGCTGACGACGGAAGTTTTCAAAGTCGGCCATCAAACGCATATACTTGTCTTTCTCTTGCGCTAACAACTCCTCTGCAGTTGGTACTGCTGCCTCTGGCGCCTGGTTCTCTTCCGAAGCTCCTTCTGGCTGGTTCAACGATTCTTCGTGCTGCTGTGTATTCTCTTCCATGTTCTTGATTTTTCTAAAGTTTGCAAAAATACGAAATTCCCAATCACTGCCTTCAGACATTTGGGATTTCTAAATAACCCTATCAAATCTTTCGCCAATCCATTTTTTGCCCCTTTTGTCGGTAATTTTGTCGCTTTTTTGCAGCTTTTTCGTCGAAATTGCCATTCCTTTCTCAAAAAATGTACTTTTGTGTCATATGCATCTGTTGCTGATATACTTTTATGCGCTCCTGAGCTTTTTCGGACAGGTGATCGATGGCATTCGTAATATCGAAACGAAGGCGACGTATTTCACCACCGACCACTTCAACCGCGTATATTTCATCGAAGGGAATGTGCTTTCGCAATGGTCGAATGATGGCACCCGTCTCCGTGAGTTCAGCGATAATCGTTGGGGTCGCCCGACCTATCTCGAAGCGGAAAATGCCTTGCAAATGGTATTGCTCTATCCCAACTACGGCACGCTACAATTATTGGATCAAAACCTAAGTCCCTTACGGAGCCTCGACTTCCGCCCAGAAGGATTTGTTCCACTGAAAACGGTGGCCATGACGACCGACAATATGCTCTGGATCTTCGATAGCAAAGCGATGCGTCTCCGAGAATATGATTTCGCCAAAATACAACAGCGACAGTCGGAAGATCTCTCCGTAGTACTGGGTCATCCCGTGCAGTTCACGCAATTGCTATTCTTCAAACAACAGCTCTATGCCACCGATCCTAGCTCTGGCGTCTATGTGTTCGATAAATACGGTACTTTCCAAAAGCAGTTTTTCCTCAAAGGCATCACCCGTTTTGAAATTTTGAAAGATCAAATCTTCTTCCTCAAACGCAAACAGCTACACAGTTTCGACCTCGTCAATTTTAATGAAATGACCATCTCCTTGCCCGATAGCGCTAGCGTGAAAGCCGTTCGAGTAGAACAGGATAACCTCTATATCTTACGACAAGGAACTTTAGAGATTCGTCAACTTTGAGTGGCTGAAAAATGCTACCTTTGCGCCTTGATACGCGATAATTATGTTAGATAAATTAGAAATAGCAGAACACCGTTTTGAAGAAGTAGGTCGTCTATTGACAGACCCTAATATGGTGAACGACCGTAAGAAATTTGCACAGCTTAGCAAAGAATATAAAGATCTTGAAACGCTAGTGGGTGTTTTCCGCGCCTATAAAAATGCGACGGCCAATTACGACTCCGCCAAGACACTTTTGCAGACGGAGAAAGACGATGAAATGCGTCAGATGGCTAAAGAAGAGATGGAGATTTTAGAGGTGCAGAAGAAAGAGTTGGAAGATAAACTACGTTTCTTGGTGATTCCTAAAGAACCAGAAGATGCGAAAAATGCGGTATTAGAGATTCGTGCCGGAACAGGAGGTGATGAAGCTTCTTTGTTTGCAGGGGAATTGAGTCGTATGTATCAGCGCTTCTGCGAGAAGAAAGGCTGGCAGGTGAAAATGATTTCAGAGAGTGAAGGAACGATGGGTGGCTATAAGGAAGTGCAGTTAGAAGTGAGTGGGGAAGATGTCTATGGTACGATGAAGTTTGAAAGTGGCGTACATCGCGTGCAGCGCGTGCCAGCGACAGAAGCAAACGGACGTGTACATACCTCTGCAGCTTCGGTAGCAGTGATGCCTGAAGCAGATGAGATCGATTTTGAATTGAAAGAGTCGGATGTGAAAATGGAGACGGCGCGAAGCGGTGGTGCGGGTGGACAGAACGTAAACAAAGTAGAAACGAAAGTATTGTTGACGCATATCCCAACAGGAGTAGTGGTGGTTTGTCAGACTGAACGTACACAGCTTGGTAACAGAGAGAAGGCGATGCAGATGCTTCGTACGCGTTTGTATGATGAACAGGTGCGCAAACACGAAGAAGAGATTGCGCGTCGTAGAAAGACTTTGGTGAGCACAGGCGATCGTAGTGCGAAAATTAGAACCTATAATTTCCCGCAAGGACGTATCACAGATCATCGCATCGGGATGACGGTTTATACTTTGGATCAGTTTATGAATGGTGATATCCAGGAGATGATGGAAGCGTTGCAATTAGCGGAAAATACCGAGCGCTTGAACGAGCATAACAACAGCTAATATTGTATCTTCAATAATAAATGAAACTATGAAAAAGCATTTTTTCTTCTTAAGTATTTTTCTTTGCTTGACGAGCCTCGTTTGGGCACAGCCGAAGCCTGTTAATCGTACAAATGCGAAGGTTCAGGTAAGCCTTCGTCTTCGTAACGGAGATTTGATTTCAGGTGCAAGCAATCTGCTTACGATACAAGTGAGTACTGCTTATGGTGCTATGGCTTTGCCGGTAGAAAATGTGCAAGAGATTCAGTTGGGCTTGAACAATCCTTCGCTCGATCGTGAGGCGATTGAGAAGTGGGCCGACCAAATGAAGATGCCTGATCCGGAAACACAGAAGACAGCCTTCGAAGCTTTAACGACCTTATCTGCCGGAGCGATTGTGATCTTACAAGATTACATGAATAGCGAAGCCTATGTGGCGATGAATAATGTAGAGTATACGATCCCTGCTGCGATTAATGTCTTGATGGCGAAATATGGTATCGATGAAAAAACGGCGATCAATGATATTGTAAAATATGATAATGATTTTGTGTTAGAAGGGACTTGTAATTTAGGTGAAAAGATTGAAGTAAGTACCGCTTATGGTTTGATGGCAATTCCTCGTAACGACGTGGTGACAATGACTTTAACACCTATCACGCATGAGTCAGGACCAAGCAGTCGTCAATATGCAGTGATGGGAAATAAGAACATCAGTGCGAATAACGAAGGCGGGTTTTTGAATACAGGCATTGTGTTAAAGCCAGGACAAACCTTTACGATCAGTGCGAGTGGGAAAGTGACTTTAGCGTCATTGAGTGGGAATGTTTATGCTCCTGATGGCGGAATCAACGGTTCTCCAGCACCAGATGATGGTGGCACGAATGCGCCTACCTATGGGGCTTTGGTCTTCAAAATAGGTGAGGGTGGTGAGCTAGTTAAAGCGGGCACCAGTTATAAAGGAAAGGCTACTGTGGGTGGCACCTTGTATTTAGCTATTTATGAAACCGTCTTCAACGCCGGCAATAGTGGGTCGTTTAAGGTGAAGGTGAAGATTAATAATTAAAGATTAAAGATTAAGAATTGTGTATTTACATTCTTGTAAACGCATTATTTTTTTTAATCAATTTTTAATTCTTAATTCTTAATTCTTCATTTTTAATTTAAAAGTATTGTGTCCCTGCTACGAAGTATACGTTGCATACCAATGTTCAGGTTCGTGTCCTCACGAACCTCAATCAATTTTCAATTAATTATTTGACTTTGCTTCGAAATATAGTCGGTTGTTTTATAGTAACAGTTTTAATTGCTTTTCTAGTAAGCATTTGGGCACTATCGTTTGTATGGCACCGTTGGCAAAACTTCCATTTGCTGCGTAGTAATAAAGAAGTTTTTGTGGCCACTTTTGGCAAGGATCCGGGTGCGGCGGTACGAATAATCCGTGTGAAAGATGCGGTTGTTCCTATTATGGATGCAGATATAGAAATTGAATTCTTGGGCAATGCAATAGTGGCAAAGCAAGTGCTAACAAAGTACCCATGGCACTTTCAGGGGCAAGGTTTGGTGGATAGCAATCAACTAAAACTCGATTTACAACAAGCTGGTCTTACAAGAAAGGATACTTTACTACATTATCAGTATACCGATACTTTGCAAAGCGGCGCTTCCGATTTATGGATGTCCCAAGACTCTAGCTTTTTTTACTATCGGAGTTGGTGGTGAGAAAAGTGATTATTCACCCGTTCCTAGCTTGTGTTTCAGCTTCTCTAATTCCTCACGGCTACTGATACCTAGCTTATGATAAATAGCTCGGATTTGTGAATCGACGGTATGCGGACTGCGTTGTAAAATTGTAGCAATTTCCTTCTTCGTGTTTCCATCTAGTAAAAGCTGACAAACTTCTATTTGACGAATATTTAAAGATTCTAACAGGAGCTGTTTAACAATGGGATTATTTTTAGGAGTCTTTTTTTGATAGGTGTTTTGATATACCTCTTGAATGGTTTTAACTAATTCTTCTGCAAGGACGAGTTTGGGTAATACGGCCCAAACGCCTTTTTTTTCGGCCTTGACTTTTAAAGTATAGCTATCATGCGCACTAATAATAATAAACTTGCAGCCTAAATTTTGTTCACGACATAGGTCTACTAAATCCAATCCATTTTCATCTCCTAGGCGTACATCTAATAATACAATATCTGGCTGATGGCGTATGATTGCATTATAAGCAGCATTTAGTTGTGTTGCATGACCCGTGATTATGAAAGGACCTAGACTTGGCAAAATGCTTTCTATTCCCTTCGCATAAAAGGTGTGATCTTCAACAATAAGAATTTTACACGGCTTCATTTTTCAAGAGAAGGATATAGGGAATGACTATTTGAAGGATACTGCCAAATGGATTAAGTTCAAAGTGAAAAGTTCCTTGAAGGAGTTGTACTCTTTTCTTAATAATATTAAGACCAATCCCGCTAGTTACTTTATTTGCCTCAGGCCGGAGTGTTCCACGATGTTCTATTTCGATATGTAAGTTATCTTCTTGCTGTAGTACACTAATATTGGCTTGTCCGTTTTCGGAATGCTTAATGATATTATGTATGGCTTCTTGAATAATAAAATAAAGTTGATTTTTGCTATTCGAATTAAGTTGCGCGAGACTCTTTTCATCCATCTGTATATTGAAGCGACATGGGTGTGTTTTTTCAATCATGTGTAATCTGGATTGAATAGCCTCACTTAAGGTGGTGTTAAAATCATGAAAAGGATGGAGTTGTTGGGTTAGGTCCTTGCTTTCCTTTTGTATGGTTTCAAGTTGTTCAGTTAAGTGTTGATAGACTGTAGTTTGAAGGGTATTGGATTGTTGTTGGATTTGCAAATGTAATAAGGCAAGCTTAGCACTAAAGTTGTCATGGATGAGGGCAGCAAGCTGTTCACGCTCGCGTTGTTCTGTTTCTGCGATGCTATTCCTTAGCTTTTCTTGTAAGGCTATCCGTTCTTTTTCTGCTTCTAATTGCTTTTTGTTGAGATAATAAAGCACGAAAAGCAAGGCTGCAAATAACAGGATAAGGATGATTCCGCCGAAAATGATTACAGTTGAAGTCATTCCTGATCAGTATTGCCAAATTCTTTTAAAAATAATCCTATCAACCATAATGTGCTACAAAAAATCAATGCAATAAAATTTGCTTTCATATAAATTATTGCGTTTGGGTATTCGAGTTCTTTTAATGAATAAAAAATACTAGAAATTGTGTTATAGGTGAAAAATCCAAGTAATAAAGCATACTCACTTATTATATTTGATTCACTTAACCGTTTTAAAAAATGATTATATATTGTAATAGATAAAATAAGAATGTAGTTTATTGTTAAGGGCAATTCATAGTTGAGAGTAGGATTATAATTTCTTATGATTAAACTGATGGAAACACTAAAAAGAGTTAAAATCCAAAAAGCAATTGAAATTTTCTTATTTAAAAATATTGTTTCTACAGTGCAACCTATAGTAAGACCATAAAAGATGTATTCAAGGAATGCACTAAAGGTTGTGCCATTTGTTGTTTGGATGTTGATAGCCAATGCTTCTAATCCAAAGAAAATTAAGGTCAATTGATAAAGTGAAAATCTTTTATGTGTTATTGCAAAGTTTAATGCAACTATACCTGTCGTTAAGGCAAAGCCGCAAGCGGCATAAAAGAATGGAAGTACACTTTTCATTTAGTTAGTGATATCACAAATGAATTGGATGAGATTGCATTTGTATTTGGACAACTTTCTGGGCATAGCGAAAAATGATCAAAAATCCCAGATCCATTACTTTGTGTAGGAGGTACATCTGCGATAATATCATTTCCATTTGCGTCGCTTGCAACGCAGATGAAGCTTAGGGTATCAACAGGCGTATTCGGATTTTGGCTATCCATATTCGTGGCTTCTACAATTCCTGGATAAATTCTGATACCATTCAAATTAGAAATTAAATCTGGATTGATGCCTAAAAGTTCAGCAAGTGTAGAAGATTGAATGACCCAAGATTTAGGCATAAAAAATTGATTCGTTTGTGTCAATTTGTTTTGCAAATCATTTGCTTCGTTGAGTGAAATTTCGTTTGGATTCATTGTTTTTTTTCTAAGATACGATTTTTTAGTATTGATTTATCACGCGCAGTCGCGTGATATTTTTCAATTAAAATGAGGCGAAATTTGAAAAAAATCCCTTTGAATCGGCATTGTAAGGCGCCTAAGGATGTGGATATTTTTATTATACTTCACGCGGTGGTGCGTGTTGGTTTTAATTATAAATTAAGGTATATTTGTAATGTGTATCTTTTCTTGCTTCAAAAATTTGTAATGCAGCATTAATGCGTACGTGGTTTTACATATTAATTTTTACTAGTTTTTTTCGGAGTGCCCATTCACAGGAAAATTGGAAGGTGATTTCTGATACTACTTTAAATGCACCTCAACTTTTTCGTGGTAGCGCTTTTGGAAGTAATATTGAATTTAAAAATTATTTGAAAGGGGATTTTTATCAAATAATTAATTCGGAAGATACGTGTGGGGTGTTTCAGCATGTATTCCATTTAATGAAATGGGATGGATATAATTGGAATTCAATTCCCTTTCCGATCAACTTGGTCAGTGTTTTCGATCAGCAAATGGTAAGGGTTGCAACAACTTCTAATGGTGAAATTTTGCTTTGTAGCGATAAAATTAATGATACTGTAAATGGCATTCCTTTTCCGTCCATTCGAAAATATGATGGAACAAATTGGACTAAAATAGGGAATTCGTCCTTTAAGGATACATTCCCACTTCGTTTAAGTTTATTTCAAAATTTGCAAAATGGCCAATGTCTTAGTGGTTCTAATATTAATTTTCAATTAAATGTTGGAATACAACAAATCGTATGCGATGAGTTTGATAATATTTATATATCGCTTGCACGATCTTGCTCTAGTGGACGTGTTTTTTATAAATGGGATGGAACGAAATGGACGACCTTATTAGGTAATAATGGTAATCCATTCCTCAATGAGTTAAATTATGGAACTTGGAATTATCCTACTACGCAACGTTTTGAAACAACGTATAAGAAGGATATAGTTGATAAACATGGGTTAATATTTGGAGCCATAACGCAGAACTATGAATACCGCTTAATGCGTTGGGATGGCTTAAATTGGACCAATTTAAGTTATTTAGACACTGCCAATTTAACACATTGGAAATGGGATAAAAATAGTCTAGTTCAAGGTTATGCAACTGCTTATGGCAAAGGCGATATTTTTATGGCGGTAGTAGATTCTAATTACTTCGCTTCTTATACTTTTCTTCCATCACATCAAAGGATGAAATTAATCAAGTTTGATGGAACACGTTGGTCATTATATGCAGATACCTTCAAATCACCCAATACAGGTATTCAACCTTGTTCATTAGCTGACCCTTTAGGTTTTGCAAATAATGATGGCTCCAAAATTTATTTTACAGTATGCGGTTATTATAAGAATGATACTTTTTATCCAGGTACGCACCTGCTTTATTTTGCAGATAGTAATTGGTATTATTCTAGGAACATGAGTTTCAAATGGGGTGCTGGTGCCAGTAATTATTTTAGAACCTTTCCGCTTTCTTATAACCGATTTACTGGTAGATTATACACCAGTTCTTATTTGGGGTGGCCAGCGAACTTTCTTTGTCAGGCTAATTTACAAATCAGTGAATTAGATATTTCAAATGGTGGAATCTCATCAAGTGCTAATGATAATCTTAGTCAAGTAGCATACGCAATTAATATTGCACCTAATCCAAATACAGGTACATTTAGTGTTTCGAAGCTTAATCCCAATCCGCTGAAATTTCAATTATTTGATGCTTGGGGTCGCATGGTGTATCAAATAGAAATCCACGGTGATTATACTTATGCGGGTCCTCAGCTGTTAAGTGGTATTTATATAGCCCGTTTTACTGATTTGAAGAATAATTCAATTTCTACCAAGAAAATTATTGTCAGTTATTAAATAGATTAGTGTTTGTGCCATTATTAGATTGGACTAAATGTTTTGGCAAGTTTAGTAATTTACAAAGCGCGTTTAATACGAATATTATTGTTCGCAAATTATCTCAATTTCACGCGGTGGCGCGTGAACTAAGAATAAAGATCTGCTCTATTTTTGTTAGAATAAAATTTTAATGTATGAAAAAAATACTCTTTTTAGGATTCTTCATCCTTGTTAATTGTTCTTCTCTTTTTAGCTCCAACCTACTAAAAAATAAATTGAGTTATGAGTTTGGTATCGGAACTAGCTTTTCCAATAGCAAATTTACCAACACGATTGCTGGAAGTCAATCACCTGCTACGCTTTACTTTATTGAAAAGCAAAGAAGCCATTTGTTGACACCTAATCTTAGTGCGAATATGCATTATAATTTAGGTCATAATACGAGTGTTTCTGTAGGCTTGAGTTATTCGCAATTTAATTACGCTACTATTTTTTTGTGTTTGCCGCTTGTCGCCCCTAATACGATTGATGTGCTCGGAAATGCTGTTCGCAGTCCTTATCTGGATTATAATCGAATCTTTGTTACACAGTATTATTCTTCTTTTAATATTCCTGTTTCTATCTCGAAGTATTTCAAAATTAAGAATTCAATGTTGCAAGCAAGTTTCGGTGCTGGTATAAGTATATATCAGCCAAGTAAACAAATTGTACAAGAATCAACTGTTGGAGGGATTTTAGCCTATGATAATGTAAGTCTTTAGGTAAATGTTCCAGCTCCCACGACCTGTATCACTCCTTCAAGTGAAGTAAGTGTGAAGTGGTGGTTTTTGCAAAACAAAATTGGTCTTTTTGCTTCGTTGAATACTGCCCTTGTTCCTGTTAAATCGAATACCTTGAATTATTCTGTTAATGGCTACACGCAGAAAACAACTATCATCTCAAGTTTTAATTCTACCATCAATTTGCGTCCTCAATTTATTAGTGCAGGGGTTTGCTATAAGTTAGGAACCCATACCCGTTCGAAAAACAATTAATCCAACCTTGATTTGTGAATTTTTTTTATAGTTGAAAATAGTTTAATAAAATAAATCATAAGTTATGGACTTTGTACCATTCTTATTTTTAAAAACACAAGTCAAATGTTAATAAAAAGCCCCTTTTTTCACGTGGCTCGCGTGATTTTTAAACCCCAATTTTAGCTTAAACTTGTTATTATTCAATTAAGCCACCTTTCCTATTATAAGTGAATGACTCCCACTTGTTTTTGGAAGGTGGTTTTTTTATGGCGGGATAATTC
>JACCDK010157060.1_pt1 | contig 14231 bp, 12 predicted proteins | sample 7445871 | NCBI WGS metagenome assembly JACCDK01 (sample SAMN15323436, study PRJNA562643) | freshwater metagenome | isolation source: river surface water | place: USA:Blue River Watershed | collected 2017-08-15 | reverse complement strand
CTTATGTATAGCTCCATTATTTGGTGCAGACGGAGGTGAAACTTGGATCGCATCTGATGTCGGAAGAAGATGGAGGCAAGAAAATCGCATTTTTTTGATGTTCGACATATGTCAAGATTTTTCAAGATTTATAATGAGTTCCTTGGTCGATGAAAAATTTTTTGCTATAATTTCTAGTTTCAATAATAAATCATTTCCAGGTTTGATGGGGGCTGCAGTTGTTTCTGACATCAAAGATCATGATTACAAAAAAGCAACCGCTCGTGAGATAATTGACTTGTTCAAGTTGTTAATAATTAACTTGCGAAAAATGATTTTGCCATTTCGTAAAAAGAAAAAGATAATAAATAATCAAGCGGAAAAATTTGATTATTCTTATTGCATGCATTTTCCTTATGACTTTCATCATTCGGCTGCGGCAAAAATACAATTGGCTATAGGATTTGCAGGGCGTCTTATGCTTCCAATTTATATGGAAAATAAAAAGAACTATATCGAGAATAAATGGTTATCGCCAAGGTTGCGGCCTCATTACTTCACCTCAGCTATTGTTGAATTAGATAAATCATATACTCGTCTTGTTTTGAAATCGCCATATGCAATCTATAAATCGCCATCTAATAGTTTAAAGCCAAATTTGAAGACTGTTTTTTTTAGAGGCTATGACGACATAAAATGAATGCTCTGATATTTTCGTCGTACACAAATGCTTATGCAGTATATTTAGGTCTGAAAAAACTTCAATTTAATGTCGCAACAACTGAAGATCATCCTGTTTTCCCGATTCCTTCCAAAGTCTCTTCATCGGCTGATTGGCTATTTTTTACTGAAGAAGCATCTCTGCGCCATGCTTTAGAAGGGAAATTGGAAGGGAATTACCTACCTAAAAAATTCCCGTTAGACATCTTGGATAATAAATGGGCGTTTGTACAGTGGCTCGATGAAGTAAAAGAATTAGGCGAAGGTTTGCGCCAATGGTCATTAAGTAACCGCCATCAAGTCACATATCCATGTTTATTAAAGGCAAAGCATTCGTGGTTCAACTCAATCAAACTGCCTCGTGGCTGGGTATGCCATTCATCTAAAGAGCTCGAGAACTGCTTAATCGACTTAAGGAATCAAGGGCTTGACCAAAAGCATTTTTTCCTTCAGGAATGGTTCGGAGATTTGAAGTGCCGGGTTATCTCAGTTTGCGGTTTCTATGATTACAAAAACATTCATCGTAATCTAGTAGCTACAGTTGAGAGGATTGCTAGCTATACAGAAGGTTTAAGCAGCTCGGCTGCTGTACAAACGATATATGATGAATGGCAACTAGTCAGCCGCACTGCCAAGATACTTGATGCGCTGAATTTTACTGGGCCTTATGAACTCGAATTTCTTGTTGTCGGGAACCAAGCTTGGGTGTTGGAATTAAACCCGAGATTCTGGATGCAGCATGCTATTTTTCTCAAAAACGGTAATGGGCTAATTAAAAGGTATTTGGGTTTAGATGCGGAAAGGGACTATAAGTTATCTTGTGTAAATAATGTGGTCTGGATTGATGGCATCCATTTAATGCGAGCAATCATTCGTTTTGAGAGAAAATTTCTGTTATTTACTATTGCCAAATTATTCAGTAAGGAGCGTCAAGTTATTATATGGCCCAGCCTTCCAATTTCAGTATTTATCTTATGGCGAAAAGCCTTGAAAAAATTTTAATTACTAAATGCCAAAGATAAAGTCATGGCATGATACTCATGCTCTTGCTTGGATTCAAAATATCCTGCAGGAACGCTTTGGCTATTTTTTTCAATTAGAGTTGCAAAATGATGAGAATATTATTGTTTTAAGTTTGCCGGGTGAAATCAGATCTATCTCCATGGCGCTTGATGCAGTCAGCTTCACTCGTACCGATTCTGAATTACCCTGTTCTCAGTGGTCCGCTGTTGCCGAGGGGTGGAAGACCGCGATAGATCCTGTCCTGCCCGCACCAGGCGCCAGCAAATTGCCATCGCCGCTAATCGAGCCTACCGAGCAAGGATATCGCATTCATTACGACATTCTCGGGCTCGTGTATTGGTTGCTAAGTCGGCTAGAAGAAGTTGGTTGCAAAGAGCTTGACATTCACGGGCGCTTTGCTGCAACATCGTCACACGCCTACAAGCATGACTATCTAGAGCGCCCCATTGTTGATGAGTGGTTATATGTTTTAGCGCAAGTTATTAAACACACATGGCCGGGCATCCAGCTTATACAGCACATTTTTAGTATTAACCTATCTCACGATGTGGATAGACCTAGTTTATATGCATTCAAGCCATGGAATGCGATCGCACGCTTAATGGCTGGTCATGTGCTCAAACGACATGACTTGGCTTCATTTTGCACAGCACCACTGGTGAAGTTGTCATCGAAGAAGAAGTTACACCATGCAGATCCGTACAATACATTTGATTGGTTGATGGATGTTTCTGAGGAAAATGGTATAAGCAGCGCCTTTTATTTTATTTGTGGTCGAACTAGTGACATCGATTCAGACTATGAATTAGAACATTCAGCAATTCGCGAATTAATTCGCCGCATTCATCTGCGAGGACACGAGATTGGCCTCCACCCTAGTTATGGTAGTTATAAATCCCCATTGCTCATAAAGCAAGAAGCAGACCGCTTAAAAAGGATAGCTGCAGAGGAGGGAGTTGTGCAACATAATTGGGGTGGGCGCATGCACTACCTGCGTTGGGAGCACCCTACCACGTTGCGAGCTTGCACTGATGCGGCATTGAATTATGATAGCACCATGGGGTATGCCGATAGGCCTGGTTTTAGGTGCGGTACTTGCTTTGAATATCCTGCTTTTGACCCTGTTTCACGGGTGCAGACTTCGCTACGAATAAGACCTTTGATAGTCATGGAAAAGACTGTAATTAGTGTCATGCGCTCTGAGTTAAGCGCAAATGAGTTGGAGTTTAAGGTTAAGCAGCTTAAAGAAAGATGTCGTAAAGTTGGTGGAGTATTCGTTCTTCTTTGGCACAATTCAAGTTTGATTAATGCTGACGATGCAGATTTGTATAAAAGAATAATAGCTTATTAAATGGATCTATTGTTTGTTTTGATATTTATAATGGTTCCAATTATATGTTCCATTATATTGCGTGCTTCTGGATTTTCGTTGATACGAGTTGGGTTGCCTCAATTTGTTATTACGGCCTTATTCTTTTTTGCGTATTTGGGGACTTTGCCCCTCTATTTTTACTGGGATGATTATCGATTTGAATCCGGTGTGCATGACAAACTAATAATTTTTTCAATGATGCTTGCGTCGGGTTACACGATGTTTGGTGTGGCAATTGGTGCGGCGTTTTCAAAAATAGCATTCGGAAAATCGGTTACGCCCAATTTAAATGGTGACACAAGACATATTAGAAAAATTTTCATAATAAATAGCTTTCTCTTTTTAATTGTATTGCTTGTGTTTTATAGATATCTAGAGCTAATTCCTAGGTTGGCTATTTTGGAGGTGTTATTTCAAAGTGCCTCTGATTCGAAGCTAGCAAGAAGTTCCATGGGTAATGACTTTGAAGGGTCTTATCATTGGTATAAATTGTTTATAGAGGAGCTCGCGAATTTTGTTGCATTTGTTTTTTACTCTTTATATTTAAAAACAAAAAAACGATTTTCTTTAATATTGTTTATATTGTCATTTATTGTTAGTGCATTTGCTTGTGTAATGGCGACTGAAAAAGGCCCTTTTGTTTGGTTGCTTATTGGATTGTTTGTTGTTTGGACATTGGTTGGCGCTAATGGAAGGTATCCGTTGAGGGGGCTATTTTTAATTTTTATTTCTGTATTGATATTCCTTGTTTTTGCATATATATATTTTATGGGGGTTGATGATATTGGGAAGGCGTTGTTAAATATTATTTCTCGCGCATTCGCTGGATCAATTCAGCCAGCGTATCATTATATAGAATTTTTCCCTGACAGAAAAGATTTTCTGCTGGGGGCGAGTTTGCCAAACCCGGGTGGAATATTTCCGCATGTGCCCTATCAGCTTAGTAGGGAGATTATGAATTGGGTAAATCCTGAAGGATATTTGCGAGGAGTTGTTGGAACTATGCCAACTGTATTTTGGGGTGAGGCTTATGCTAATTTCGGTGTGGTTGGAATTATTTTTTTTCCGGTTTTTATTGGCTTCTTGGTGCAACTTGTCGAGTTACTTTTTTCAAAATTTAAGAATACTCCTTTGAAGATCGGCTTCTATGTTTGGGTTGTTATTCACTACAAGAATTTGAGTGGTACTGGCTTTTCTGGATTTATTTTTGATTTTTACTTTATCGCAATATTTATTATATTTTTTGCCTGCTCAGTCATGGCGGATGGCTTAAAATTTAAATTAAAAAATTAAATATGGAAAATAACCCCAAATTATGCAATATTGTGTTGAATAATTTCAAGTCAGACAGTCGTGTTTTGAAAACATCAAATTCATTAATATCGATGGGTTACGATGTAAATGTTGTGGCTTTGCATGATACTGATTTGCCTGAGAGAGAAAAAAAAGGAAATGTTGATGTTGTTCGAATTAATTTACTGACGCGGGCATTGCCGAAATGGAAGCCAATTCAGGTACTTAAGTATTTAGAATTTGTTGCCAAGGTGGTTTGGCGGTATAGAGATGTAAAAATAATACATTGCAATGATTTGAACACATTGCCGGTGGGCTTGATGATCAAGTTGCTAGGGCGCAATGTCAGGGTGGTGTATGACTGTCACGAGTATGAGACTGAAATGAACGGTCTTAAGGGATTTGAGAAAAAAGTTATGAGCTGGCTTGAGCGCTGTCTCATACGCTATGCTAACGCGGTAATTACAGTGAGCGAATCTATTGCAAGTGAATATGCACGTTTGTATGCAATTCCTGAGCCATATTTGGTTTTAAATTGCCCTGCGTATATTAAGCAGAAAAAGAAAAACTTGTTTCGTGAGCGCTTCGGCATCCGCTCTAATCAGTTGATTTTTTTGTACCAAGGCGGTCTGAGTAAAGGGAGGGGGATCGAGATTCTGCTCAATGCATTTGCAAAGCGCCCCGATGACCGTTGTGTGCTGGTCTGTATGGGTTATGGGTCCTTGGAGTCAACCGTTCAAGAGTTCGCCCGGCGCAACTCGGTCATCTTTTATCACCCCGCTGTCGATCAAAATGTCCTACTTGATCACACAAGTTCGGCTGACTTCGGAGTTTCGTTCATCGAGGACAGTTGCTTAAGTTACCGTTACTGTTTACCAAACAAGTTTTTTGAGTATTTGATGGCGGGCATACCAGTTTTGACATCGAATTTGTTTGAAATGCGCCGTATGGTTGAAGCCGAGTCGGTGGGTTTGGTTGCCGAATCTAATGATCTAGAGGGGTTTATGAAGGCGCTTGAGCTTGCGTTAGACTTAGATATCGTAGAAATGCGTAGAAACGTAGAGCTTGTTCAGCGACGGTATTGTTGGGAAGAGCAGGAGGCGGTCTTGAAAGTCGTTTATGCTAAGCTCTAACATTAAAGTGGGGCATCTGACATCGGTCCACCCTCGGTACGACCCCCGCATTTTTCACAAAATGTGCGTCTCAGTGGCTGCCAATCGCCACGGTGTCTTTTTGGTGGTGGCTGATGGTGAGGGCGATGAGGCCGTCAATGGCGTTCAGATCTTTGACGTTGGTGCTTCTAAGGATAGGGCGGACCGTATTCAGAAAGCGCCGGGCCGCGTGTTAGTCAAGGCCTTGGAGCTGGATGCAGACATATACCACCTTCACGACCCTGAGCTGATCCCCATCGGCCTCAAGCTGAAGCGCATGGGTAGGCGGGTGGTGTTTGATTCGCACGAGGATGTTCCAAAGCAGTTGTTGAGTAAGCCCTACCTCAACAAGCCCGCGTTGTGGACGCTGTCCAAAGTGTTTGGTGTGTTTGAGTCATGGGCTTGCCGGCAATTTGACGGCGTGATCGCTGCTACGCCCTTCATCCGTGACAAGTTTTTGAAAATCAACCCCAATGCCTTGGACATAAATAACTTCCCTTTGCTGGGTGAGTTGGATGCCCCAGTGCAATGGAATGGTAAATCACCCGAAGTTTGTTATGTGGGCGGCATTGGTCGAATTCGAGGCATTGAGCAGATCATACAGGCCATGGAGTTAGTGCAAAGCGATGTTCGTCTGAATTTGTGTGGACGCTTTTCAGAGCCTCCTGTTGAACAGCTTTGTAAGTCAATGCCAGGCTGGGGTTCGGTGAATGAGATGGGTTTTCTCGATCGCACTAAGGTTCGCGATGTGCTGGGCAGGTCGGTCGCTGGTTTAGTCACTTTGCATCCAGTCATCAATTACCTGGACGCTCTTCCTGTGAAGATGTTTGAGTATATGGCTGCAGGCATTCCGGTAATAGCCTCCGACTTTACTTTGTGGCGCGAGATTGTGTTGGGGAATCGGTGTGGCTTGTGTGTGGATCCGTTGGACCCGGCCGCCATAGCCAAAGCCATTGATTACTTGGTGCAACACCCGGATGAAGCCCGTCAGATGGGTGAAAACGGGCGTCGTGCTGTCCTGGAGCGCTACAACTGGTCGATTGAAGAAGCCAAGTTATTGGATTTTTACAAGAAGATTCTCGGGGTCTGAATGCACTTCTTATTGGCTGTTGTTCGGCGCTCTCTGGGGGGGCGTGTTGCGTTTGTCGTCGCGATGGCTTTCACAGTTGCTTCGTCGGGCATCCGAGCACAAGGTTTTGTCGACGAAAAGGGCGTGGGGTCTCAGTTCAAAGCTGTTGTCAGTTTTGTAAACACTGCAGCCTCTGGGGAAGATCAGAACACCAGTTGTGCCGGACCATTGGCACAAAAAGTCTGGCAGCGCTGGGACGATTCGGGTCGTGATGGTGCCATGCAATTGCTGCAGACCCGTTTGCTGGATACTGGCGATACCTATGTGCTTTATGACTTGCAAACACAGTTGCACAACCTGCTGGCCATGGCCCAACGCTGTGGCGAAACGGAGCGTGTTCGCCAGTTGAGTGTCTTGGTGCAAACAGCCTATAGCCGCTTGGAGCTTGACGCTGTTGGCAGCACAAGGCGGCAATGGGTTTGTCGGGGTGGTTCGGTATGCAACACCACCAACAGGCTCGTCAATACAGAGGTCATGTTGACCAGTGTGCAGTTTCTGGTATTTGCAACGCACATGGCCGATGCGCTGCATTCGCAGCCTGCTCCTTCTGCCGAAGACCGGGCCTTTGCGCAGCAAACAGCCCGTGTTGCAGTTGAGCACTTGTTGCGCTGGGGCGATGTGCGAGCCGTGCAAGCATTGCAAGACAATCTTGATGTTCGACCACAAGATGTACGCGACGGCAGCTCACGGTATTTTTTAACCGATAAGGTTTTGTGGCAGTTGACCCTGTATGCGCGCTTGGCGGGCATGGCGCAACGAGATAAAAGTCTAGCGCAGGGGCTGGCGCTTTCAGTGGAGCAATGGAGGCAGCTTCGCACCCATGCACAGGCACTCTCCGCACTGGTTCAGCGGCGTATTCAGCTTACAACGGCCAAAAGCGAGAAGGGCATGGTCATGCTGTCAGACCTGGATGTAGGCTACTGGCGTCTTTACAAAGACAACCGTTACGCCGCCTACGAAGGAACCGATCCGCCTGCTGTATGTGAGCAGGATGCACAAGGCAAACGGCGAGTGGTTTTGAAGATCGCCCCAACATTAGTGCCGGTGCGCGATGACATTGGCTGGGACATCAGCCATGCCCGCCGGCTGGTGCATTATCTGGCGGCCATTCAGGCGTACCACCAAGACATCAACACTGTTTGGCAAGTGCCGACGACGGTGTTGCCCAGTGCAGCGGTCATGCAAGGTTTTGCCCAGCAGCTCTACAGCCGTGCGTGGAACCAGGACGCCCAACATCCCTTGTTTAGCAATTATCTCAGCGGTGCCAACGGTTGGTACCGTGTGGCTTATGACAATGGCACGGGGCGTTGCTCAGAAGGCTACCCGCCTTACGGGTTGACCGATGCTTTTACCACCGGTGGTTATGCAACATGGGGGGCGATGCTTCCTCAACTGCGAGACCTGGCTTGGCGTCTTTACCAAATGGCCGAGTCCAAAGAGCCTAACGACCGTGCTTTTATTGCACGCTATTACCGGGGGCTTTCCGATGCGGCAAGCCCCAATGTCCGCTTGTTCCAGCAACTGATGTTCTGGCCCTCTTTGATCGCACAGCCATAAACCTGAGTACATGAAAAAAATCGTCACTGTCTTGGGCGCACGCCCGCAGCTCATCAAGGCCAGCGTAGTTTCGCACACCATCGCCCAAACGCCTGACTTGACCGAGGTGCTGGTGCACACCGGCCAACACTTTGACGCCAATATGTCCGAAGTTTTCTTTGCAGAACTGGGCATGGCCAAGCCCGATTACTTCCTGGACATTCATGGCGGTGGCCATGGGGCCATTACGGGCCGCATGCTGGAGCAGGTGGAAAAAGTGCTGTTGACCGAAAAGCCAGATGCCGTGCTGGTTTATGGCGACACCAATTCCACCCTGGCCGGGGCGTTGGCCGCGGCCAAGCTGCAAATTCCAGTGGCGCACGTCGAGGCGGGGTTGCGCAGCTTCAACATGGCCATGCCCGAAGAGATTAACCGCATCCTGACAGACCGCATCTCCCGCTGGCTGTTCACCCCGACCGACTCCGCCGCGCACCACCTGCAGCGCGAGGGATTTAGGCCCGAGCAGATCATGGAGGTGGGCGATGTGATGTACGATATGGCGCTGCACCACGGCCAGCGAGTGCATGATGGTCCACTGCCCAACGGTTGACGGTGGTGTGCCCCCTGCACCCGCGCACTCGGGCAGTGCTGCAAAAAGCAGGCCGCCTTGACGCGCTGGCCGCCTGCGTCAAGCTGATCAACCCGGTAGTCTACCTGGACATGGTGCAACTGGAAAAGTTTGTGGCTCTGATTGCAACCGACTCGGGCGGCGAGCAAAAAGAAGCGTTCTTTTACCAAGTGCCATGTGTCACGCTGCGCGATGAAACCGAGTGGGTGGAGCTGGTGGAGGCGGGGTGGAACCGGCTGGCACCGCCGATGAGCGCTGGTGCAGTGGCGCAGGCGATTGCTGGCGCGTTGGGGCAGCGGGGGACGGATGTGTAGCCCTATGGGGATGCGGCTTAGCGGATTCTGCAGACCTTGGCGTCTAGCTCGTTACGACAGAAATGAAAATAACTTACCTTCATCAATACTTCAATACGCCTGACATGTCGGGCAGCACACGCTCCTATGAAATGGCGCGGCGCTTGGTAGATATGGGTCATGAAGTGAATTTGATCACCTCATGGCGTTCAAAAGATGAACGAAAGGGTTGGTTCGAAACTACCGAGGCAGGTATTAAGGTTCACTGGTCCCCTGTGCCTTATTCAAACCGCATGAATTTTAATGAACGAATTAAAGCCTTTTTTAATTTTGCTATAGATAGTGCTCGACGTGCGGCGACTTTGGATTCCGACATAGTTTTTGCCACAAGTACGCCTCTAACCATTGCATTACCAGCGATTTACGCTGCTAACAAGCGCAAAGTCCCCATGGTTTTTGAGGTGCGTGACTTATGGCCTGAGATGCCAATTGCAATGGGAGTTTTAAAAAATCCCTTGCAAATTCGCTTGGCTAAAGCACTTGAGCGATGGGCTTATCGGCATTCGGCCGCAGTTGTTGCATTATCGCCCGGGATTAAGGAGGGCGTAGTGCAGGCTGGATACGATGCTTGCAAAGTCGCCGTGATTCCGAACAGCAGTGATAACCGTGAGTTTGCATATAACCTAGACGCAGCTCAACAATTTAGGTTGGCTCGTGCTTGGCTTGGAGATAAGCCTCTATTGATTTATGCTGGCACCTTTGGGCGTGTAAATGGTGTAATTTATGCGGTCCAGCTCGCTAAGTCCCTACAGTCTTTGGAGTCAAACATCAGAATACTGTTGGTTGGAGAGGGTGTTGAGCGAAATTCGGTAATTAAGTATGCCCAAGATGTTGGCGTTTATGGGGTTAATTTATTTATTGAATCACAAATGACCAAGCGTGATATTGCAGCCTTATTCTCTGCAGCCAGTGTGGGATCGAATTTGGTTATTGACTTGCCAGAGGCGAGAGCAAATTCGGCCAATAAGTTCTTTGATACCTTGGCAGCCAATAAACCGATATTTTTAAATCACGGTGGTTGGATGAATGATTTAGTGATTCAACACCAATGTGGCATTGCTGCTTGGGGTCGTTCATTTGAAGATGTTGCTATCGAACTCAACCAAAAAATGAACGATCCTTTTTGGCTAATCAAGGCTGGCAGTGCAGCAAAAAATCTGGCGGAAAATTATTTCGACAGAGATGTTTTGGCTAGACAGCTCGAAAAGGTATTGCTTGCAACAAAAACGGGCAAACCAGAACTTGCATCTGAAATTGCACCTGGCGTTTACAGATGAGCTATGTTTAAACGTTTATTTGATGTTTTGTGTACATTGTTTGGACTAATACTACTTGTAATCCCATTGGGATTTTTAATTTTGCTAGTGCGTTTAAAGCTGGGGAGCCCGGTGCTATTTCGCCAAGTGCGTCCGGGGCTGAATGGCCAGCCGTTCACCATGGTCAAGTTCCGCACCATGACGGACAAGCGCGGCCCCGATGGCGTCTTGTTGCCTGATGCGCAGCGGCTGGGGCCCTTTGGACGCCTTTTGCGCAGCAGCAGCCTGGACGAACTGCCTGAGTTGTGGAATGTGTTGAAGGGCGACATGAGCCTGGTGGGTCCGCGGCCTTTGCTGATGGAATACCTGCCGCTGTACACGCCAGAGCAGGCACGCCGCCATGAGGTGCGCCCCGGCATCACCGGCTTGGCCCAGGTCAACGGCCGCAACGCCATTAGCTGGGAAGACAAGTTCAAGCTCGACGTGTGGTACGTGGACCACCACAGCCTGTGGCTTGACATCAAGATCCTGTGGCTTACGGCGAAAAAGGTACTGGTGCGCGACGGCATCAGTGCACAAGGCGAGGCCACCATGCCCAAGTTCACTGGCACCCACACCCAGGAAACACAGCCATGAAGCAAGTCGCCATCTTCGGCGCAAGCGGCTGTGGACGTGGGGTGATGCCCCTGGCCCGGCAGCAATGGGCCGCCAGTGGAGAGCCGCACCAGCTGGTGTTTGTGGACGATGCTCCGCCCGCCGCCGAATGTAACGGCCACCGTGTGCTCACTTACACGGAATGGCTGGCCCAGCCGGCCAGCAGCCGGCACATCAATGTGGCCATTGCCAACAGCGCTGTGCGCCAAAAGCTGGTGGAACGTTGCTTGGCCGATGGGGTGCAGTTTTTTGAAGTGCGCGCCGCCAACGTGGTGCAGCTTGACGACGTGCAGCTGGGCGTAGGCGCCATTCTCTGCCCATCTGTCACCCTCACCAGTAACATACGCATAGGCAAACACTTCCACGCCAACCTGTACAGCTATGTGGAGCATGACTGTGTGATTGGCGACTATGTGACTTTCGCCCCCGGCGTGAAGTGCAACGGCAATGTGGTGGTGGAAGACCACGCTTACATTGGCGCCGGCGTCGTCATCAAGCAGGGCCTGCCCGGCCAGCCGCTGTTCATAGGCCGTGGGGCGGTGGTAGGCATGGGCGCGGTGGTGACCAAAAGCGTACCGCCGGGCGTAACGGTAGTTGGTAACCCGGCCAAGCCATTAATCAAAAATTAAGATTTTCTATGTTGAACACTACCTTTTCCCCTTGGCCCAGCTTCACCCCCGAAGAGGTCTATGCCGTGCAGCGCGTGGTGCTGTCCAACAAAGTGAATTACTGGACGGGTATCGAATGCCGCGAGTTAGAAAAGGAATTTGCCGCCTGGGCCGGTACGCGCCATGCGGTGGCACTGGCCAACGGCACCCTGGCGCTGGACGTGGCCCTGAAAGCCCTGCGTATTGGCCCCGGTGACGAGGTGGTGGTGACGCCGCGCACCTTCATCGCCAGTGTGTCGTGCGTGGTAAGTGCTGGCGCCACCCCGGTGTTTGCCGACGTGGATGCTGACAGCGGCAATCTCACCGCCCAAACCATCGCGGCGGTGCTCACGCCTCGCACCAAGGCCGTGATTTGCGTGCACCTGGCCGGTTGGCCTTGCGACATGGACCCCATCATGACGCTGGCGGCTCAGCACGGCCTGAAGGTGATTGAAGACTGCGCCCAGGCCCACGGCGCGCGTTACAAAGGCCGCAGCGTGGGCAGTATCGGCCATGTGGGGGCCTGGAGCTTTTGCCAGGACAAGATCATGACCACTGGCGGCGAGGGCGGCATGGTCACCACCAACGACGAAGCCCTGTGGCGCGCCATGTGGAGCTTTAAAGACCACGGCAAGAGCTACGAGGCGGTGTACGAGCGCCAGCACCCGCCGGGCTTTCGCTGGCTGCACGAAAGCTTTGGCACCAACTGGCGCATGCTGGAAATGCAGGCCGTCATCGGTCGCATACAACTGCGCTGCATGGCCGATTGGGGGGCGACACGCAAATGCAATGCTGAGGCTATTTGGTCTGCATGTCGTGAGTTTCCAGCGTTGCGGGTACCACAAGTTAAGTGTGCCAGCTGTCCAGGTTCATGCTTCGCAAACAGCGCAAGCTGTGAGCACGCACATTACAAGTGTTATGTCTATGTGGAGCCCGAGCGTTTGGCAACTGGGTGGACCCGTGACCGAATCATTGAAGCCATCAATGCTGAGGGGGTGCCGTGCTATCAGGGCAGCTGCAGCGAGGTGTATTTGGAGAAAGCCTTCGATGGAACCGGATGGCGACCGGAAGTTCGTTTGCCTGTCGCACAGGCTTTGGGAGAGATGAGCTTGATGTTTTTGGTCCATCCGACGTTAACGGATGTTGAGATAGCTAAGACCTGTGAAGCTATCAAAACGGTCATGACTGAGGCCAGTAATGCCAGTTGAAACACAGGACTCGGGACTCGTTGGGTGAAGTCATGATGCGCACTCTGAGCCGTTGGGCTGCCCCGGTATTGGCCCTACCACGCTCGGTGAAGCGCAGCATTGTCCTTGTACTGGACGCCGCGCTCTGTGTGTTCACTGTCTGGCTAGCGTTCTATTTGCGCCTGGGCAGTTTTGTGTCGCTGTCTGGTCCCGCCATCTTGCCTGCATTGGCATCGGTGGTGCTGGCCTTGCCCATCTTCATCAGCTCGGGCTTGTACAGGGCGATCTTTCGCTACAGTGGCTTTCCGGCCATGGTGGCAGTGACGCGGGCCATGGTCTTGTACGGCTTGGCCTTTGCAGCGGTGTTCACCTTCGTAGGTGTACCGGGGGTGCCGCGCACCGTAGGCATCATCCAGCCCATCTTGTTGCTGGTGCTAGTGGGCGCTTCGCGTGCGGCCGCCCGAGTTTGGCTGGGGGGGCTGTACCACCAGCAACTGCGCAAGGCGGCCTTGCCGCAGGCCCTCGTTTATGGCGCAGGCAACGCTGGGCGGCAGCTGGCCTCGGCCATGGCCAACAGCCCTGAAATGCGCGTGGTGGGTTTCCTGGACGACGACGACCGTTTGCATGGCCATGTGCTCAATGGCCTGACCATTCACAACCCGACTGATTTGGCCGAGATCTTGAGCGTTTCGCCCATCACCGACGTGCTTCTGGCTCTGCCCAGCGTGTCGCACCAGCGGCGCAACGACATTCTAAATAACCTGAAGTCCCACAAGGTGGCCGTGCGCACCCTGCCCGGCTTGAGTGACATTGCCACCGGCAAAGTAAGCTTGAGCGATGTACGCGAGCTGGACATTGACGACCTGTTGGGCCGTGAGCCAGTCAAGCCCAATGGGCTGTTGCTGAACCTGAACACCCACAGCAAGACCGTGCTGGTGACGGGGGCGGGGGGCAGCATCGGCAGCGAGCTGTGCCGCCAGATTCTAAAAAACAATCCCAAGCAGCTGCTGCTGGTGGAGATGAGCGAGTTCGCGCTCTATCAAGTTCACCAGGAGCTGCAAGCCCTTTTGGCCGGGGAGCGCCCCACCACCTTGGCCAGGGATGAAGCCGCACAACAAGAGGTGGACAGCACACTCGAGTTGGAAGCCGCGGACGACCCTGGCATTGAAATCGTGCCCTTGCTGGCGTCGGTGTGCGACGAGGTGCGCATGAACGAGATCATGGACACCTGGAAGCCGCACACGGTCTACCATGCTGCCGCCTACAAGCACGTGCCCCTGGTGGAGCACAACCCGGCCGAGGG
>JACCDK010376213.1_pt1 | contig 14239 bp, 14 predicted proteins | sample 7445871 | NCBI WGS metagenome assembly JACCDK01 (sample SAMN15323436, study PRJNA562643) | freshwater metagenome | isolation source: river surface water | place: USA:Blue River Watershed | collected 2017-08-15 | reverse complement strand
GGATCAAACCTATTTGTTGGCGTTCGCTATGCCATGAAATAAGGGATTTAAACCATTTTGGGACTAAAATGCATTAACTCGCTAAGGAGATCATCATGTTTAACTTGTCAACTAAGCAAACAGCATTCATTGCCGTGGTTTTCTCCTTGGTTCTTTGGGCTACCCGAGGCCAACATATTGCGTCTTTAGCGAGTCTTCCAGATGCGACTTGGGCGATTGCCTTTATGTTGGGTTTCTTATTAAGCCCATTTATTTTCCTTGCTATTCTTGCCCAAGCCTTCGTCATTGATTACTTAGCAATGGGTAACTACCTTTTTAATTTTTCCTATGCCGCTTTAATTCCTGCATATGCGGCGTTATGGTTTGCTGGTCAGTGGTTGCGTCGTCAATACAATCAGCATGGATTTAAAACAGCCCAGTTCGCTTTGGCGTTTATTGGAGGAGTGGCTGTTTGCGAGATCATCTCTAGTGGATCCTTTTATTTACAAAAGACTAATGCATCGTTCCTAGGATTTATTGAACTGTTTGGTCAATACTTCCTTAGCAATCTTTTCTTTAATTTCTGCTACGTTGCGACAACCTTTTTTGTGTATTACTTATTATTCAGCGTTACTAATAAGAAATTAGCCTAGTTCTGATACGATAGTAAATATGTCGCAAGACTCTATCGAACACTCCCTGCGGCGCTTGACCGAGAAGCTAAAAATGATTCATGCTTCGGTTGAGGCTCTGCGCCAAGATCGTGTCGCTCTTGAGGCAAAAATTGAGGATGCTCAAAAAAGAATTGAGCATATCTTGAAACGTCTACCCGAGCAAAGTGATTCACGTCAAATGAATCTGCTTGGCGAAGCTAACACTACACCAATTAACAAGGATCATGACCCAACAACGCATTGAAGTTAGTCTTGCCGGTCACAAAATTACACTCGCAACCTCAAGTGATCACGAACCCCTTTTGCGTGAAGCGTGTTCCCTAGTTGATGAACAAATCCAACTGGCACTTACGAGTGGTAACAAAAGTATTGAGCGTGCTGCCATGATGGCTGCGATCAAACTCGCTGGCGATCTTATTCAAGCTCAAAAAACGATTACTCAGACGTCCAATGCGCCTCAAGTTAGTGCCGAACATCTTCAATCGATCGAGCAAGAGGTGATGGCTCTTGAGCAACAAGTTGACTCGTTGATTAAAACTCTTTCCCTGCCTGGTGCGCCAAGGCCAATAGTTCCTTGAACCGATGCGTAAGCATACGGAACGGGTATTGCAGTATGGGCGCGAGCGTCTTATTGATTCAAAGTGGGGGCTAATCTCACACTCCCTGATTCGTTTGATGCACCCGAAGTATTGCTACCGTACCACCTTGAACTTTAGGGTTCAGGATGAGGGTCTAGCGACCAAGGCGGGGATCCTTTTATGCTGTTGACGGATATCGCGATTCTTCTAGTCTGCGGAGCCTGTGCCGGATTTTTGGCAGGTCTTCTCGGAATCGGTGGAGGGATGATCCTAGTACCCTTCATGATCATTGTCTTTAACCACCAAGGTTTTAGCCAAGAGATTATTGTCCATATGGCGATTGCAACAGGCATGACCACCATCTTATTTACCTCTCTGTCTGCCATACGCGCACACCACAAACACGGCTCAATCGATTGGAAGCTGGTCGCTGGCTTTACCCCCGGAATTATTGTTGGGAGCTTTCTTGGAGGTAGTGAACTCTTTGAAGCTTTCAATACAGGTTGGCTTTCACTCTTCTTTGCAATCTTTATTGTCTACACCTCGATTCAGATGTTTATCAATAAAAAGCTAAAACCTGAACGCGAGTTGCCTGGCAAAGTTGGATTGTTCTCATACGGCGCTTTCTCCGGAAGTCTATCAAGCTTGCTGGGTGCCGGCGGCGCATTCGTGACTGTGCCATTCATGATTTGGTGCAATGTCAGTCCTCATGTCGCCATGGCAACATCATCCGGCCTTGGATTTCCGATTGCTTTGGCTTCAACTCTAGGATACGTCTTTGGGAGTTTTGGTAGACCAGATCTGCCCCCAGGATCATTTGGTTTTATTTATCTACCAGCCGTGGCATGTATCGTAGCAACCAGCATATTTACTGCGCCTCTAGGCGCAAAACTTGCACGCAAACTCAATGTTGTTCAATTAAAGCGTGTGTTTGGAGTAATGCTGATGTTCTTAGCGCTCTTTATGTTCAATGAGGCCCATAAAGCGCTGAGCAGTTAGCAGTTAGCACTTAGTGGCTGTACTGTTCCCGCAGAACATTCTTTTGAACTTTGCCCATCGCATTACGTGGCAAACTTTCCAGTATCTCGATTCGTTTGGGCACTTTGAAATTTGCAATCTTCGCTTTTAGCGCATCGATCATAGTTTGACTATTGAGCTGTGCTCCTGGTTTAGGAACAACAAGGGCCATCACTGCCTCACCAAAATCTTTGTGGGGTATCCCAATCACGGCACTTTCTTCAACGCCATCCATGTCATCAATAAAACTCTCGATCTCTTTGGGATAAACGTTATATCCGCCAGAGATAATTAAATCTTTGTTCCTTCCAACGATACATAGGTAGTGGTCAGGAACTTTACCTGCACTTGTTTCTCCGCCCCAACGACCAACATCACCTGTTTTAAACCAGCCGTCTTTTGTAAACTCTTCCGCAGTTTTCTCGGGCATACGCCAGTAACCTTTGAAGATATTCGGGCCGCGCACTTCGATGCCGCCGATCTCATTGGGGCCACATTGTTTTCCGGTCTCGTTTACAACCCGAACCTCAACGCCAGGCAAAGGCACACCAACGGATCCACCAATTCTGGAACCTTTATATGGATTTGAAACTAACATCACAGTCTCGCTCATGCCATAACGCTCAAGAATGGTGTGTCCGGTGACCTTTTGAAAGGTATTAAAGGTTTCGGTAAGTAAGGGAGCGGATCCTGAAACAAACAGGCGCATATTTTTGCAAACACCCTTATTGAAATTAGGATCAAGCAAAAGGCGAACATAAAAAGTAGGTACGCCCATCATCACAGTTGACCGTGGCAAATGCTTAATCAGTTGTGCTGTGTCTAGGCGTGGTAACCAAATCATCTTGCTACCGTTTAATAAGGCTCCGTGTGCTGCCACAAACAAACCATGTACATGAAAAATCGGTAGCGCATGCAAGAGAACATCACCCTTTTGCCATCCCCAAAAATCTTTGAGTACCAGAGCATTGCTGCCAAGATTACCGTGGGTCAGCATCGCACCTTTGCTTCGTCCAGTTGTTCCAGAGGTATACAAAATAGCAGCCAGATCATCCTTTGACTTGGTAACCGTTTTAAATTGATCAGAGCACTGAGCAGCCCGCTCTAGCAAGGATCCAGTTCGATCCTCATTCAGGGTAAAAACGTTTTGCGTTCCACTTTTGAAGGCAATCTTAGAGATCCAGGAGAAGTTTTTGGAGCTACAGACGACAACTGCGGGCTCAGCGTTCTCGATAAAGTACTGGATCTCAGACTCTTGGTATGCGGTATTTAAGGGTAAATAAACGTATCCAGCCCGCAAAGTAGCAAGATACAAAAATAAAGCTTCGGGGGATTTTTCAACCTGAACGGCTACTCGAGAACCCGAAGGTAATTTCAGGCTCTTGAGCAAATTTGCCAACGTGGCGGTGGCACGATCAATATCGCGCCACGTGTAGTACAGCCCGTCTTGGGTCTCTAGTGCACAGTCTTCACGATTCTTTGGAAAACCTTTTTCCAGTAAAGCGTACAGATTCACTAAAAACCCTTAACAGCTAAATCAATGATCAGTCGAGCTTAGCGCCTGATTTCTTAACAACCTCAGCCCAACGATTAACATCATCGGCTACCAACTTACCAAAAGCCGCACCGTATAGGTTGGGAGTTTCAGAACCGTTTTGAGTCCAAATCGCTTTCAACTTTGGAGTGTTGAGCGCTTTTTGAACTTCTGCAGTCATCTTATCGATGATGGGTTTTGGTGTGCCAGCTGGGGCAAACATGGCGTACCAAGTTGAAACTCGGTAATCCGGTAAACCAGCCTCCACAAACGTTGGCACATTGGGAATGGCAGGATTGCGTTTGTCAGAAGCAACAGCAATCGCGAACAACTTACCCGCATTGATTTGTGGAGCAGAGGTACCAAGGCCATCAAACTCAAGATCAACCTGACCAGCTAGCAAGTCGCTCATTGCAGGACCTGCGCCGCGGTATGGAATATGAACAATAAAGGTGCCGGTCTGAATCTTAAACAACTCACCTGCTAGGTGGTGAACGGTACCGCTACCAGCGCTAGCGAAGTTGTATTTACCGGGATTCTTCTTCATTAAAGCAATGAAATCCTTCAAATTGCGGGCGCTTACACGACTGGGATTGACCACCAATACTTGTGGAACGCTAGCAAGGAGCGCGATAGGAATAAAACTTTTCTGAATGTCGTAATCCAAATTTTTGTACATGGAAGGAGCAATCGTGTGGTGAGATGCGCCAATAAACCATGTATATCCATCTGGAGCAGCCTTAGCAGCGACAGAGGCACCAACAGTACCGCCAGCACCACCACGGTTATCAATAATGAACTGCTTGCCCAACTGTTCAGTCAGCTGAGCTGCCAAAGGACGAGCAAACGCATCTGTTCCACCACCGGCTGGGAAGGGATTCAGGAAAGTAACCGTCTTAACAGGCCACTCTTGGGCGTTCGCACCGCTGGAAATGCCCAGTATGGCCATAAAGCTGAGCATCAAGCCCGCTAGTTTTTTCTTGTGAGTTAATACCATTTTTTAATGTCTCCTCAATGATTCTTTTAAAAACTAAATTAACTGCGTCCCGTATTCTAAATCGAACTTCAGAAATCGGGGTTTAGGGGTCAAAAGTCTTATATAGGACTTCTAGAAACTCATTAATTTACCTACCGACCTGGAATAAATAAGCTCACCGTTAACAAAACGCTCATGGTTTTCCTCAACACTAGAGAGGTCATATAGATAATTAACCATGAGCCCTGCTGATTGGCGCAAACCATTTCTAGATAAATCCCCGGCCCAGTTGATTTGATACAGTTTGGCGCCATTTCCTAGATGAAACTTTGCCACCGGGTTACCGTCGCGACTTAATGTAAATATGCCTAAGTAAATTGCTGTCAGACAAAGAAGGGCTTCCTTCTCTTTTTTGCTGCACTCATCTGGGTGCCAACCTTTTGCAAGCTTTTCTGTCCATGACGCCCCACTTAATTTAAGAAGTTCCAAAGCATCATCACGCGATTTACGAATTGCTGGCTTTACTTTATCGGTAGCAGGTAAATCACCTAAATGAGCGCCTGAGGTAATCCAATCCATTAGTCCAGGTATAGGAGATAAGGTCACAAAGGTTTTTAGCCCTGGAAACTCTGCATGTAACTGTTCAGCCACCCGCTTAATTAAAAAATTTCCCATCGATACGCCGCGCAACCCTGATTCACAGTTACTGATTGAATAAAAAGCGGCGACTTTAAATTGATTGCTTTGCTCAACCGGCTCCGACTTCTTATCCACCAAAGGCATGATCGCCATCGGAATATCGGGTAAGAGTGCAACCTCAACAAAGATCAGCGGCTCATCGGGTAGTTGCGGATGAAAAAATGCAAAGCAGCGTCTGTCGGGTTGTAAGCGGCGGCGTAAATCATCCCAGCCATCGATCGCATGAACTGCTTCATGCGCAATTATTTTTTCCAGAATCTCTGCTGGCGATTTCCAGTCAACTCGGTGCATCTTCAAAAAACCGGGATTAAACCAAGATGAAAGCAAATGACGCATGTCATAGTCCAGACTCATGAGTTCTGGTCTTTTATTCAAGATCGATAAAAGATCTCTGCGCATCTCGACGACCGCAGCAGTCCCCCCGGGGGCTCGATTCAAACGTCGTAACAGTTCTTGTCGTGGCGATTCAGAAATTTTCTGTAGCCGAATGTAATTCCGTGCACTGGGCTCAACCGCAAAATTTTGGGCTGCTTTCGTTAATTCGTTTGCATCGATATTGAATTGCTCTGCAAGCATTGCAAAGAACTTAGGACGCTGTTCCGCGGTGAGCTTACGGTAGTTAGAAATCACATCTAAAGCCATACTCACGGCATTTGATTCGCCCCGCTCGGAAACTAATCGACGAACTGCCGCTGTAGCTCTCGAAAGATATCGGGATTGCGTAATTTTTTCTAACATCGTTACAGCATAACGATATTTTTATGGAATGTGTTTAATTTCTAGATGTAAAAATATTTACTGGTTTACTTTACGCGTAAGCAGATAAATGCCTAAAACAATCATGGGTAGCGATAACCATTGACCCATCGATAGTCCCAAACCTAAAAGTCCCAAAAAAGCATCGGGCTCCCGCGCAAACTCCACCAAAAAACGAAGTATTCCGTATCCCAACAGAAACAATCCAGAGATTTGTCCGACGCGTCTTGGCTTTTGAATATAAATCCACAAAATAACAGCTAATAAAAGTCCCTCACCAGCAAATTGATAAAGCTGAGAGGGATGACGAGCAACTTGATCGACTGCTGGAAAAACCATTGCCCAAGGTAAATCGCTGGGTCGCCCCCATAACTCACCATTGATGAAGTTACCAAGGCGTCCAAAAGCAAGTCCTAGCGGCACCATTGGCGCAATAAAGTCAGTAACCATGAAATAGGACAACTGACGGCGCTTGGCAAACCAAAACATGGCCAATAAAACTCCCAGCAATCCGCCATGAAAGGACATGCCACCCTCCCAAAGTTTCAAAATACTCAAGGGATTACTTAAATAAAAACTGGGCATGTAAAACAAAGCATAGCCAAGTCGGCCCCCAATAATTACACCTAAGACGCCCCAAAAAAGGATGTCTTCAACGTCTTTAAGCGACCATTGCATTGACTTGTACGGTTCCTGACGAATCCGAAAGCGCCCCAATAAAACAAACTGGGCAAAAGCCAAGAGATACATCAAGCCATACCAATGAATCGCCAATGGACCAACTTGAAGAGCTACAGGATCAATCTGCGGATGAACAAGCATTAAACGTTCTTGCTTTGATCGAAATGATGAAGTTCATGGCCCATCGAACGATAGGCTTTGAAGCGCTCGCGCCCTGCTTTCAGTTCATCGTCTTGCGTCGTTACAACTTCAATCCATCGGGGAAAGCGTTGTAACAATTGATCCAATGATTTTGGTGGCTCAGTATGTAAATAAATCAGTATGTCTTGATGTAAATGTGCACGACCTGTCAAATCATCCGTATTGGTGACAAACAAAATAGGAGTTTCATGAGCGCTTTCATCATCTAACCAGGCATGAGGTAAGAAATCCGTTTTACTAAAGGTCCACATCAAAGCATCAAGCTCTTTGAGCTCTTTGGTATTTCCCGTAATCACAATCGTACGTGGCTGCGCTTGCGGATCCCCACTCGCCATGATTTTGCGACTCAAGCGACAGCAGTACTGCAATTTGTCACTGACATGACTATGAAAATCAATCCGTGCCATGAATCTTGTAATGTGTCGACTATTGGTCGAGTAAGTAGTTTAGTAATAAAGGAACCGGTCGCCCCGTTGCGCCTTTAGCTGCCCCACTTCGCCAAGCTGTACCGGCGATATCCAAATGTGCCCAACGAAATTTCTCGGCAAAGCGAGATAAGAAACAAGCTGCCGTGACGCTACCTGCAGGACGACCGCCAATATTGGCAACATCGGCAAAGTTGGACTTCAGTTGTTCATGGTAAGCCGCATCCAACGGCATTCGCCAAACAGTATCTAAGGATTGATGTCCGGCATGAACCAGGTCTTTCACTAAAGTCTCATCGTCTGAAAACAATCCACTATGCACATGGCCTAAAGCAATAATGCAAGCACCCGTTAATGTTGCAATATCAATCACAGCTTGTGGTTTAAATCGTTCTACGTAGGTCAGTGCATCACACAAGATCAGGCGGCCTTCAGCATCGGTATTTAAGATCTCAATCGTTTGCCCCGACATGCTCTTGACGATATCGCCCGGACGTGTCGCGCGCCCAGATGGCATGTTCTCGCAAGTGGGAACAACGCCGATCACATTCTTTTTCAGCTTAAGAAGCGAAACGGCATACATCGTTCCAAAAACTGAAGCAGCGCCGCACATGTCGTATTTCATTTCGTCCATCGCCTCACCAGGCTTCAAAGAAATACCGCCCGTGTCAAACGTAATTCCTTTACCGACAATCACAATTGGTTGCTCATTTGCTTTACCGCCATCATGTCGCATCACAATAAATTGCGGTGGCGTATCAGAGCCTTTTGCAACTGCTAGAAAAGAACCCATACCAAGGGCTTCAATTTGTTTTTGACCCAACACTTGAACCTTCAAACTAGTCCTCTTTGGTAGATTTTGTGCAGTTTGCGCCAAGAAAGTTGGTGTACACACATTAGGTGGCAAATTACCCAAATCCTTAGTGAGATTCATGCCCTCCACCAAAGCGGAGCCCTCTTGCAAGGCATTCTTCATCAAGCTCGCCTGCTTTGAATTAGCAAGAAGTACAAAGTGTTCAAGTGAATCCGGCTTTTCAGATGGTTTTGTCTTAAATTGAGCTTGTCGAGCTCCAAAACGATAGACCTGATCACCGACAATTTGTGCCAATAAGCGAATTCGTTCCACGCTAGCAGAGGTACTTTGCTGACTCTTCTGCTTAGCCATGAAACTTCCACAGTGCCAGGCAATCGAATAAATGGAAGTACCACTGGCATGCTTGATTGCGCTACGAGCAATCTTGGCAAAATCACCCAAAGAGTCTTTTTCACCAAGACCAACTAACAAGATCCGCTTTAGCTTCACTTTGCTCAAAGCCCAAGAGCGATCAGCCCGCAAAAGGGTACAAACCCCTGCTTTCCCATCCAAATCTCCCAGCGAGCGGGCATGGGTAAGAGCTCCACCCAAAATACCGTCTAGAGCCCGAAGCTGATCTAACTCATTGCTTCGGTAGCCAACGATCAGGCAATCGCTCGATAAGCCGCAGATTGCAGCTGCCCCTTTTGGGCTCTTAAAATCAATATCGGTAAGTACTTTCGTGCTAAATTGAATTGTCATAAGCTTTCATCAATAAAGGTTTTTTTACATTATCCACCGACCGAATCAAAGCCGCAGAATACTGAAAAGACCAAATGATTTTTGAACAAGCCCTTCGTCGCGAACTCAGCATGACTACTGGGGCTGTATTCCTCGTATTGGTGACGATCATGATCACAACGCTCGTTATCCGAATTCTAGGATTTGCAGCAAATGGCACGGTCAATCCTGAGGATGCGGTTGTGCTAATTGCTCTTGCCACACTGGGTTATTTTGCGGTGTTGCTAACAGTATCTCTGTTTATCGCGGTCCTGATTGTTTTAGTCCGCTGGTATAAAGATTCGGAGATGATTGTCTGGTTCTCAAGTGGTTTAAGTGTGACTAGCTTAATTGGCCCCATCTTGCGATTTGCCATACCGTTGATCGTCATTATTGCTCTACTCGCTGCATTTGTTTGGCCTTGGGCTAATCGGGAATCGAGCGTGATTAGTCAACGCTTCCAACAGCGTGATGATGTCTCGATGGTGGCGGCTGGCCAGTTTAAAGAGTCTGCCAAAGCGGAACGCGTGTTCTTTATCGAAGAACTGGATGTTGATAAGAGTGAAGTCAAGAATATTTTTGTTGCAGATACTCGTAATCAAAAATTAAGTGTCGCTGTTGCCGCTACTGGGTATATCGAAAATGCCCCCAATGGTGACAAAAGTGTTGTGCTCCTAAAGGGTCGTCGCTACGAAGGTCAACCAACACAGGCAAATTTTCGAATACTTGAGTTTGATGAGTATGAAACCAAAATCATTGGTAAAGAAGTTGCCGCACCGCCACCGCGCGATCGAGAAAAAAATGTCTTGGAATTAATTAACGAACCAGACCCTAATGTATTGCGAGCAAATTTTGGTGAGCTCTTATGGCGCATTGGTTTACCGATCATGGCTCTTGGTCTCGTATTGATCGCAATCCCCTTGGCGTATGTTAACCCTCGCCTGGGTAACTACACCGCCATGTTTTATGCCGTCTTAATTTACCTGATGTATAGCAATTTATTGAACTTGAGCCAAAACTATGTTTCACAAGGGCGGGTCGACTTTTTGGTCGGAGTTTGGCCGATTCATGCCATCGCATTATTGCTTGCCTACATTCTCATCCGTAATCGTATTAATCCATCGCTTAAATGGTGGCAACGTCAACTTCCAAGAGTATTGCAACGAAAATGAGTTGGCTATTTCCTAAAATTTACGAGCGTTACTTTGCCAAACAAATCTATATCAGCTTTGGCTTCATCTTATTTGCACTTTTAGCTTTATTTCTATTTTTTGACATTCTGAGTGAACTGGGCTCAGTGAATTCAAAGTACACCTTACCCTTAGCCCTACTTCACGTTCTACTCAAGGCTCCCAATCGAATGGTGGAAATTATTCCGATTGCGGGCTTAATTGGCAGTATTTATGTATTTGCAATGATGGCTAGCCAATCCGAATTCACAATCTTTCGGGTCGCAGGTTTGGATATCAAACAGAGTCTCTTTACTCTTATCAAAATTTCTCTACCGATTGTAGTTCTTACCTTGGCCATTAGCGAAGGTCTTGGTCCCTATAGCGAGAAACTCTCGGAACGAATTCGGATGGAAGCACTGGGATCTACGTTTAGCTCGCAATTTCGTTCAGGGGTTTGGGTCAAAGATCAATTACGAGATACCGATGGAGCTGGGCCAGTGAAGCCTGGTGTCCGTTATGTCAACGTTGGCTCTATTGATCAAAATGAAGAAATTCGTCAAATTCGGATGTATGAGTTTGACCCCAATTACCGTTTGCTTTCGATTCGAAGCGCCACTTCAGGACGCTTTAATAATCAGGGCGTTTGGGAACTCAACGATGTTTCAGAAACCCGCTTTATTGAAAAACGCAGTAGTGATCCGCTCGATGCGGTTTACACAGCGCAGACAAAAACCATTCCGAAACTTAATTTACAGTCTCAGGTAACCCCACAAATCTTGAATGTTTTACTGATCAGCCCTGAAAAAATGTCGATCGTTAGCTTGGGGCGTTTCATTCTTCACTTGCAAGAGAATAAACAAGATACGCAACGGCATGCGATTGCTTTCTGGAAAAAAGTGATTTATCCATTCATTATTTTTGTGATGTTAGCCCTTGCCCTGCCGTTTGCATTCATGAAAGTTCGTACAGGCAGTGTTGGCTTTAAAGTCTTTGGCGGCATCATGCTAGGCATGAGCTTTCAACTCTTTAATACGCTTTTTTCGAGTGTCGGTTTACTGGGAACCTTACCGCCACTATTTACAGCGATATTCCCGCCACTGATTTATTTATTGTTGGCTTTCCTTGCCCTGAAATGGGTATCGCGCGCTTGATCATAGCAATTTCATGAATCTCCACCAATTACGTTTTGTTCGCGAAGTAGTTCGCCAAAGCTTCAACCTCACCGCCGCTGCCAAGGCCTTGTTTACATCCCAGCCGGGTGTATCTAAAGCCATTATTGAACTTGAGGATGAGCTTGGGGTTGAGATTTTTCGCAGACACGGAAAACGCATTCGATCTCTTACAGAGCCCGGAAAACGAATTCTGGTTTCAATTGAGCGCTTGCTCGATGAAGTAGAAACACTCAAGCGTGTTGGGAAGGATTTTGCCAACCAAGACCAAGGTAGTTTTGTGATTGCGACTACCCATACCCAAGCACGCTATGCGCTACCAAAAGTCTTAAGCGAATTTACAAAACGCTTCCCCAAAGTACGGGTTAGCATATTGCAAGGCAACCCCAGTCAAATCGCACAAATGCTGTTAGAGGATCGTGCTGATCTTGCAATTGCTACCGAGGGTCTAGCAAATACTCCAGGGGTTTTAGCGCTACCCAGTTATCAATGGCAACATGCAATTGTGGTTCCCTCTGGGCACCCCATTCTCAACCATGAATCGATTACTGTGGAAATTCTGGCGAAGTATCCTCTAATTACCTATGCCAAAGCCTTCTCAGGGCGGAGCAAAATTGATGCGGCATTTGCACAACGCAATCTCTCGCCCGACATCATTCTGGAAGCAATCGATGCAGATGTCATCAAAACCTACGTTGAGAATGGCATGGGCGTTGGAATTGTGGCGGGTGTTGCCTTAGATCCAGAACGCGACCGTCAATTGAAGTCGATTTCCGTTGGTCATATCTTTGGCAGCAATGTGACCCATATCGGCATTAAGCAAGGGGCTTATCTTCGCTCCTTCATTTTTACCTTTATTGAACTTTTCTCGCCCACTCTGACACGCAAAATTGTTGAGCAAGCGATGTCGAGCGAATCCAGCGATTATCAAATTTGATTGGTGCCTCGGGTCGGACTCGAACCGACACGCCTTGCGGCACCGGATTTTGAGTCCGGCACGTCTACCAATTCCATCACCGAGGCTAATATGTTTGGGCGCTTAATGCCATAAACGCCATCTGCATTCATTGAGATGATGATTTTAACCAATCTCATCACCTCTTACCAAAATGCTTTTATTAAGGAATGAGGATCGTCGTTCCGGTGGTTTTTCGAGCCTCTAGATCACGGTGGGCCTGAACAGCATCCGCCAATGGATAGCGTTGCTTGATTTCAATCTTGATTTGTCCCTTGATCACACGATCAAACAAATCAACCGACATCGGTTCCAGCAGGCTACGATTTAAGGCATAGGTCATCAATGTAGGCCGTGTTAATTTGAGTGATCCCTTGCTGGAGAGTAATGCAAGATCAATCGGAGGCACAGAACCAGATGCGTTTCCAAAGCTCACCGCCATTCCTCTTGGTGCAATACAGTCCAGAGTTTTCATGAAAGTATCTTTACCAACTGCGTCATATGCGACTGGAACACCTTTGCCGTTAGTGATCTCTTTAACGCGTTTCACAAAATCCTCTTCACGATACAGAATGACATGGTCGCAACCAAACGATTTAGCAAGCTCTGCTTTTTCTTGGCTACCAACGGTGCCAATTACGGTTGCGCCAATCGCTTTGAGCCACTGCAGTGCAATTAAACCTACGCCACCAGCAATCGCATGAAATAGAACCGTATCGCCTTTTTGAACCTTGAAGCTATCGTTTAATAAATACTGAACCGTCAGGCCTTGTAACATCATGCCGGCACCCGTTTCAAATGAAATCGCATCCGGTAACTTAACAACGATGTCAGCAGGCATGATGCGCGCTTGAGCATATGCTCCAGTTGGTCTACCCGCATACGCAACGCGGTCGCCAACTTTCACATGGCTTACACCAGCGCCAACCTTTTCAATAATTCCGGAGGCTTCCATGCCAATACCACCGGGTAATGGCTGCGGGTAATACCCGGAGCGGAAGTAAACATCGATGTAGTTCAACCCACACGCCTTTTGGTTTACTAAGACCTCTCCGGGTCCAGGCTCCCCCAATGTCACATCGACGTATTTCATAACCTCTGGTGGTCCAACCTCATCAATCCGAATCGCTTTGGTTTGTATGGTTGACATATTGTTTCTCCTTGTTTTTTGTTCTAAATCAACTAATCAGCAAGATTAGAGTGATATTTTTTAAGCCAAGACAGTATTTTGCCTAAAATTACGATTATTCGACAAAGTTAACGCATTCATCAGAAAAGGATTGCCAAGATGGCAGGTCACTCAAAATGGGCCAATATTCAACACCGTAAAGGGCGCCAAGACGAAAAAAGAGGCAAAGTTTGGACCAAACTAATTAAAGAAATTACCGTTGCTGCCCGATTAGGCGGTGGCGATCCAAATGCGAACCCCCGTTTGCGTCTAGCAATTGACAAAGCCAAAGATGCGAATATGCCCAATGACAATGTGCAACGTGCTATTTCGCGAGGCACGGGAACACTGGATGGTGTGAACTATGAAGAGATCCGGTATGAAGGCTATGGTATGAACGGCGCTGCAGTGATTGTGGATTGTATGACCGATAATCGCACCCGAACCGTTGCCGAGGTCAGGCATGCATTCTCAAAGCATGGCGGCAATATGGGTACAGAGGGATCGGTTGCTTTTTTGTTTAAACACTGCGGTCAGCTATTATTTGCGCCGGGCACGAACGAAGAAAAATTACTCGAGGTCGCTCTTGAATCAGGAGCCGAAGATGTGATTACACATGAAGATGGATCGCTAGAAGTAATTACTGACCCGTTTGAGTTTTCCAAGATTCGCAGTGCGCTTG
>JACCDK010201082.1_pt1 | contig 14243 bp, 14 predicted proteins | sample 7445871 | NCBI WGS metagenome assembly JACCDK01 (sample SAMN15323436, study PRJNA562643) | freshwater metagenome | isolation source: river surface water | place: USA:Blue River Watershed | collected 2017-08-15 | reverse complement strand
TGAGCAGCCAAGAAGCCCAGAGCCTGCTGCACAAATACAAAGTCCAAAGCCATTACCTTCAGCACATGTGTTTTTTCCCAGCGCCAGGCCTGCTGTCGCAACTGCATCCCTTGCAAGACCTGCCCATCCATCTGTTGCATGGACGCTTGGACTGGATATGCCTGCCGCAAGCCGCGTGGGAGGTTCACCAAGCGCTGCCACACAGTCGCCTGCAATGGATTGACAACGCCGGTCACAATCCCTTTGAAACCTCCTTTGTGGGCCCCATGGTGCAAGCCATTGAAGATGCGGTGCGCGCCTCCTCTTGAGCCCAACTGGCGACTTGGAAATAAAAAATGTCTCTCAGACTCCAAATCAATTTGATCACCGGCAGTTTGCTGGCATTGTTCGCCTCTGTACTGATTGCTTTCCAGCTGGGTGACACCCGGCGCAGTGTGCAGGGGGAAATCGATGGTGCCAGCATGGTGGCCACCCAATTGCTGTCCCGGGTCCAAGCCAACAGCAACAACAGCAACTTGCAAGACATGGTGCGTTTTCTCAACTCAGTGGGTCGCATTCGCGCCAATGAAATTGAGTTGATCAACGACAACGGCGTCACCTTGTATCGTTCGCCACCACCGGTTTACAAAGCAGGCCGCAATGCGCCAGAGTGGTACAGCCAGATCGTTTCCCCGCCTTTCAAAGACCGGGAGATTCAACTGCCACAAGGCCGCTTGATTTTGCGCTCCGACCCTTCTCGCGCGGTGCTGGATGGCTGGGATGATTTTCTGCCTCTGCTGGCCATTGTCTTGATGGCATTTGCCATGGGCAACGTCTTGGTTTTTGTCCTGGTTGGTCGTGCACTTCAACCGATTCAGCAAGTGGTCAAAGGACTCAAAGACATCGGCGAAGGTGGTTATGACACCAGGCTGCCACCCATGCGCGGGCAAGAAGCCCACTTGATGGGACAGGCTTTCAACGACATGGCGCAGTCTGTGCAAGATGGTCTGGCAGCCCGGGAAAAGGCCAGGGAAGCCACCCTGGCGTTGGCACAAAACAAAGAACTCACCCAAGTGATTCAAACCCGCATTGAGGAAGTACGGGGGCAAATCGCACGCGAACTCCACGATGAACTGGGTCAACAAGTCACCGCGATCAAAAGCATCGGTTTGGCGATCGCTCATCGTGCGAAAAATGTGGACGCCCAAATTGAAAGCTCGGCCCACATGGTGGTCACCTGTGCGGACGCCATCTACGAAGAGGTGCACCAGTTGGTCAGCAAGTTGCGGCCTTTGGCGTTGGATCGATTTGGTTTGCGAGACGCTTTGCAAGATTTGCTAGAGGACGCGCGCAGCCGCCATCCGCAAATGACGATTGAACTGCAAATGAGCGCGCCCTTGGACCACTTGGGAGATGGACTGGCCACCGCCACCTACCGCATCATGCAGGAATCCCTGACCAACGCTTTGCGACATGCACAGGCATCCCACATTCAGATGAGCGTTCACATGTCGGGTGAGGCGCTGCAACTTGAGGTGCGTGACAACGGCCAAGGGCCATCACCCCATTGGGCCGCGTCAGGGCATTTCGGAGTCATCGGCATGCGCGAACGTGCGGAAGGCTTGGGGGGCTCATTGCGCTTTGAAGCTTTGAGTCCATCAGGGGCTTTGGTCCATGCCAGTTTGCCGCTGAGTCACAATTCACACCATGTCTAAATTGAAACTCATGTTGGTCGACGATCATGCCGTCGTGCGCGGGGGCTTCAAGGTGCTCTTGCAAACTTGGGACGACGTCGAGGTGGTGGCTGAAGCTTCAAGTGGTGAGGAAGCCTTGGAGCAATTTGAAATGCACCACCCCGATGTCGTGGTGATGGACATTGCCATGGCGGGCATGGGTGGCATTGAAGCCATCAAGCGTTTGGTGGCCAAAGATCCACATGTGCGTATCTTGTCGCTTTCAGCCCACGAAGACACCAGTTATTCCAAACGCGCCTTTCAAGCAGGCGCTTTGGGCTATTTGTCCAAGCGCACAGCGCCCGAGGTGCTGATTGATGCGATCCGCATGGTGGGACAGAAAAAACGTTTCATCGATCCCGTGATCGCTCAGCGCATGGCGATGCAAGATTTGGATGGCAGTGACAACCCGATTGAAAAACTATCGCCGCGCGAATTCGAAGTTTTCGTTCAATTGGCAAGGGGCCACTCGGTGCTGCAAATTTCAGAAGCTTTGAATTTGTCGTCATCCACCGTGGGCACACACCTTTACAAAGTCAAACAAAAACTGCGGCTGTCCAATCAATCCGAGATCACTCTGTTGGCCATGCAGCATGGCTTGTTAGACGCCAACAACACCTGATCATTGGAAAAACACCTGTTGTCGCAAATCTCTGCGCACGACTTTGGTGAAGTCGTCATACCACTTGTCTGACTCAGCGCCACAAATGCTTTCGCTGCGAATGGATGAAAAAGTCCGTTTGATTTTCAAAGTGTTGCGATTCAGTGCATAGCTTGACGTGTAACGCAAAGTGCCAGAGGCAAATTCAACATTTTGGGGAATTCGTGTGATCTTCATCTCTTTGGGGAAGGAAAGATCAATCCATTCTTCATGTTGCGTTGAATGACAAAAGGTGGGAAATTTTCTATCAAGGACAGGCACATACCTGGACAAATATTTGATTTGCCCCGGTACCAAACCCATGGGAATGTTCATGGCACTGGGCCCAGGCACATTCACCACCGGGTCAAGGTTGAAAGAGGCATCAACCCCCCAGGCCTTGTCAAAATTGGTTGGTTCATTCAAAGCGATGGCCCCTCTACCGGTCTCTTGAAATTGAGACAACAGGTTGTTGATCCTGTCGACTTGGTCTTCATTGACACGATTGAATTGAGAGCCACGAGAGAAAACTTCAAAAATACCTCGTAACTTCGATTGACTGGCACCTTCAACACGGCCATCCGATTTCAATTGCATTTGCACCCGCACTTCAGTGCGGTCTTTGAGATGACTGGTCATGGGTGTTCGACTGATTTGACCCGTGCTGACAATCAATACCGGTTTGTCCATGTCACCAATCGGCAATGTGCCGACTGGTGCAAATCGACTGGTTGAATCCAAGAAGATGTTCAGCGACGGCACGTAGGTGATCACATGGTCAAAAATACCAGGTGTCGGCAAGCGAGGCAGCAAATACGCCGAACTGGAATTGATCAAAGCTGGTGAACTGTCGATGCCAGCAGCCGTCAGCAACGATTCCAAAATCACCACATGGTCTTTGCAGTCACCATAGCGGTTGTCCAAGATGCTTTGTGCATCGTGCGGTACAAAGCCGCCGGCACCAACATAGATGCCCAAATAGCGAATGTTTTGTGAAACCCAATGGTGAAGGGTTTTGACCTTTTCCAATGGCGTCTGGGCCTGGGCTTGTTGAATCAATTCATCAGCCAATTTTTGGATGGCAGGGGTGACCCTTGTTTTTTCTTGCGCCCTTTGCTGGTATGCCAGGGCCAAATCGGCGTAACTGGCAAACGTGCTGGCAGACAGATAAGGGGCAAAGTCGATCAAATCCACTTGCGACTCTTCGCTCGGATGCGCGAAATCTTGCACATAGGTGTATTTGTGATTCACTTCAGTGGCGTTCACATCAATGGGCAAGATGCCACCCTGCATGCCCTTGACATCCAAGCCCAACTTCAAACCGATCGGGTGTTTCAACTCAATGGAGACACTGTCGTATTTGAAATGCGGGCTGAAGTGGTAAGCATGAAAGAAGTGTCCAGGAAACTCAGGGGTGTGCTGAACCAATTTGGCCCGGTAATACACATGACTGCCAATTTCTAATTTGGGATAGATGATGACCTTGGACTTGCTGTCACTGTAAATGGCGCCATCGTCACTGGACTCGTCTTGGGTGCGAATTTTGTCTTGGGGCACATCCACCCTTGTTCCATCTGGCTGCAAGGTGTAGGCCTCCAACACTTCAACATCGGCCAAGGTGGCATTGAAAATGATTTTGCGCTCACCAAAAAGCTGAATGCCCTGCTCGGTGTCAATGCGGTATTGCACCTCCATGACCTGTGCGTAAGAGGCATCGCTGTTGATTTCAAACTGGACATGGTTTTTAACCACGGTGCAAGAAGGTTTGTATTGTGCAAATGCGACGGTGCAATGGAGCAGCATCAGCGTCAGCACCACCCTGGTGTGATGGAAGAACATCGGGTTCCTTTTGAAATCGGTCAAAGTCAGAGCTCGCGAACCACGCGCAAACCCAAGGTGCTGCCTGAAAAACCCTTGGATAAGCCTGTTCGCTTGGCCGAACGCATGTCAAGAGGTCCGTTTTCCCAAGACCCCCCGCGCACGACTCTCAACGAACAAGAACCACTTGTCCAGGCGCTCCCATCTTGCGGAGCCCCTTTGAAATGGTCGTTCCAGCAGTCTTGCGTCCATTCAGCGACATTGCCCACCGTGTCATACAAACCAAACCGATTGGGATTCTTCAAGCCCACTGGATTGGGCGCATGGGCGATGGAGTTGAACCAAGCGTGCACATGCAGTTCCATATCGGTGTCACCCCACGGAAAGAGGGTGGTGCTTCCGCTGCGAGCCGCGTACTCCCATTCAGCTTCCGTTGGCAATCTGTAACGTTGCCCTGTTTGCTGACTTAATTTTTGAACATACAACTGCGCATCGTCCCATGTGATGTTCACCACAGGCAGCGTTCGTCCTTTGTGGCGACTGGGATTGGAACCCATCACCGCATACCACTGCTCCTGCGTGACTTCAAAAAGACCCAAGGCAAATGCACGGATTTGCACAGGGTGCTGCGGTCTCTCGTTGCTCTCACCCCGTTTCAAGGGTTGTGCATCGCTGAAAGGATCTGGAGCGGCGTCGGCCGCAGAGCCCATCCAAAACATGCCCGCTGGCATGACCACCATCGCCGGGCAATGGTTGCAATCCCTGTAGACACCACCGGGCTGTGCCCGCGCACTTTGATTGACAGTGGGGACCCCATCAAGCGGTTGCAGATCTTCCACCTGGGAGACTTGTGCCAGCGACAAGCCCCAAGTCATCAACAGCAGTCCCCACAGCCCTGTTTTGCGGATAGTCGTACAGGTGTTGCTTAGGGGTTGGCCGACAGGCGCAGAACTCATAAGGGCCATCATTCCTGGTTGTTGAGCACTTCTTCGAGAATGGATTTGAATAACCTCAAACCAATGTCGGAGTCGTCCAATTTAGGGTTGCTTGGTTTGACAGAGGACTTCAATTGCGTGAGGTTGGCCTTGGCGAGATTGGCATAGCGCCCCCTGGGATAAGTGTTCAGATAAGCCTCGAAAGCTTCTTTGCTGCCCAGTGATTTAACGTCATCCCAATACTTGTCCTCACGTTGGGCATCGTTCATGGCGTTGATCACACGCGAGGGCTGCACACCCTCCATGGGTGCTATGCCCTCAACATTGGAGACCTGCGCAACAGCCGCAGTCAACCACAGGGTGGCAGTTACGGTAGCGGTTTTCCCAAATTTCAACATCCTCATGGGTCACTTCTTCAGGCTGCGTTAACGCGAGACCAACACACGTTCAGCATCACCGACCAATTGCGGTTCTTGCTTGCGGTTCATTTTCATGGCTTGCCGAGGGACCACATCCGCCAAATAATTTTGCAACTCACCCGCGGTGATCTTGCCATCCTTGTTGAAATCCGCAGGACCTTCCAAGCCTTTCATGACAAAGAAGCTGAAGATCCCGTGCTTGAGATCCGGGCTGGATGACGAGATTTGATCCATGGATGAGGCCGAGATCACTGTGAAATTGCTTGGAAAAAGACCGCTGGTCGATTTCAAAGCAATCGGTCTTGCACTGGCCAACAAGGTCTCGCCCGAGCGGGTACTGCCGCTGTAACAACTGTCGATGAACAAGGTGACCGACTTGGGCCTGACGGCGGTGAGTGCTGCAACCAGGCTGTTTTGATCGATGCCCGTTTCAGACAAATAGTCTTTGTGGCCATTTTGCGGCAGAAGAAAAAGCGATTTGCCGTCTGTTGATGGCAAGCCATGACCGCTGTAAAACACATAAACATCTGTTTTGTCTTTGTTGACATAAGTGGGCAACCAACTTTTGAAAGCACTCAGGATTTCAACTTGTTCGGCTTCACCGTCAATCAACATCTTGATGTTTTCGGGTTTGATGCCCAAAGCACGCACAGCGTAGTCGTAAAACGCGCGGGCGTCGTCGTTGGCAAAGTCTGCCTTGGGCAAACGTTTGTAATCCTGAATACCCACGATGATGGCCACCGCATCTTTTGACGCTGCTTTCTTGAGGTTTTCTGGATTCAAGGTGGTGATCGTCTTGGATGACACCACGTTTTGAGCCTTGACCACGATGGTTTTGTTCATGGTGTTGCCATAACCATCTGTGGCCACGATGCTGTAAGTGGTGTCTTGGCCCACCTTGGGTAGACGCTTGATTTGGTAGGCGCCTTTGTCGTTACCGCCCTGCTCATCGCCATTGATTTTCAGTGAACTGGTGTCCACACCTGTTTGAACTGAAATGGAAACCAAGCCGTTGGCATCGGGTTCAGAAAGGGTCACGCGCAAATCCATCTTGGCAACAGACTTCACAGACTCTCTGCGCTTCTTGTCTTCTTCCATCTGTCGTCGTTCCTCGGCCAGGCGGAGTTTTTCATCTTCCAGTCTTCGGCGCTCCTCTTGCAAAGCCAGGTCGTAGGCCGGGGGCACATTGATCTTTTCAGCTCTTGAAAAAGCACCTGCAGTCCAAAGACCTTCCAAAACTTCACCACTGCTGGCTGTGTAACGTCCAGCACCATGACGAGCACCATTGACAAACTGTCCGGTGTACTTGTCACCCCTGAAGGAGTTGTTGGCTTGGTGGAAATAACTGCCCCAACCGTGGAACTTGCCGTCCCTGAACTCACCTTCATAACGGTCACCGTTGGCAAACTGATGAGTACCTTGGCAGTTGGTCCAACGCCTGGCGTCCTTGCCCACACAACTCGGTAATGCAGTTTGCGCATGAACCCCGTCAACCAGGAAAAGCATGGCTGCAAAGACAATGTGCCAATTCTTCATGAAACGCACTTTGCGTTGGAAATGAGACGCTACTAACGCCACAGAATTATTTGGCGTCTTTGTTGACAATGTCTGGCGTCACTGCGTCAACCGTGTTGATGACGGTCTTGGCGGTGTACACCGCCGCGGTGCCAACACCATCAGCCACAGCCAAGGCGGTGCTGCAAGCAATGACTTGTGTGCAAACAAGCAAGGAAATGAGGAATTTCATGGTGTACGACTTTGTAATTATTTAAAAGCAAACCGCTATACGCATGATAAGTTGATTCATGGGCATCAACAAGCACAGGTTGAAATATGGCGGAAGCGGTGAGATTCGAACTCACGAACGGTTTCCCGTTGCCGGTTTTCAAGACCGGTGCAATCGACCACTCTGCCACGCTTCCTGTACGTGTGTGTCTTAGCGGGATAGATTCTAACCAGCTAAAAAGAGTGCTTGAAGATCGCTCAAAAAATCAAAGCCTCGTTCACTCGGCCAGACCTTGTGCATGTCGCGTTTCAGCCAGCCTTGTTGCTCGGCTTGGGACAAGGCGTGCTCGATGCTGGACAGGGGCAAGCCTGTTCTATCGGCAAACCAACTCAATGCAAAACCTTCTTTCAAACGCAATGCATTGAGCATGAATTCAAAAGGCAAATCGGCCCGGCCCACTTCGTGACTTTGCGCCACTGCTTCTTGCACCATGGCGCGTTCCATGTAGAGCTTGGGTTCACGGTGCCGAACCATGCGCACGATGCGGTGCGCAAAACTCAGCTTGCTGTGCGCGCCAGCACCCAAGCCTAAATAATCACCGAATTGCCAGTAATTGGTGTTGTGCCAGCACTGGTGCCCCGCTTGTGCAAATGCAGAGACCTCATACCGCTTCAAGCCTTGCTGGGCTGTTTCTGCAGCGATCAGGTCCAACATGTCATAAGCCTCGTCGTCCTCGGGCAAACCTGGCGGCTTGTGTTTGGCAAACAAAGTGTTGGGCTCAATGGTCAAGTGATAAATGGACAAATGCGGCGGCTTCAATGAGAGTGCCGTGTCCAAGTCATGCTTGAAATCAACCATCGACTGATGGGGCAAGGCATACATCAAATCGATGTTGAAAGTGTCAAACGCTTGCGCCGCTTCATGCACCGCGGCCAAAGCTTGCGTGCTGTTGTGCACACGTCCCAATGCTTTCAAATGCTGGTCATTGAAACTTTGCACCCCAACAGACAAGCGGGTGATGCCTGCAGCTTTGAAGGCATGAAACCGATCGGTTTCAAAGGTGCCTGGGTTGGCTTCCATGGTGATTTCGCAATCGGGCACCAAGGGCAAGCGCGCCCGCAGGTCACTCACCAAGCGGGCGATGCCCGCTGGTGAAAACAAACTGGGTGTACCGCCACCAATGAACACGCTGTGCACAGGGCGTCCCCAGACCAAGGGCAAGCTGCACTCCAAGTCGGCACACAAGGCATCCAAGTACGCCTGCTCAGGCAACTCTGTGGCCTGCGAGGAAGCACCGCGGTGTTCATGCGAATTGAAATCGCAATAGGGACACTTTTTCAAACACCAAGGCAAATGCACATAGACCGACAACGGTGGCAATGCACTCAAATTCAAGGTGCCTGGGCGCATCAAGTGCGCAATATCCAGCTTCATGCCAACCAACGCTCACGCATCAATGCAGACATCAGCTTGGCCGATTGGCCTCGGTGGCTGATGGCGTTTTTTTGTTCTTCCGACATTTGGGCAAAGGTTTTGCCGTGCCCAGGGATGAACATGACAGGATCAAAACCAAAGCCATGTTCACCCATGGGTTCGCGGGTGATCTCACCCACCACACGACCCACGGCAATCAAGGGCTCGGGGTCCAGCGGCTCGCGAACAGCCACCAGGGTGCTGACCAAGGCCGCACGTCGGTTGCTTTCATTCGCCATTTGTTCCAGCAATGCTTTGCGGTTGTTGTCGTCGCTTTTGGCGTAACCAAACTGGGTGCAGTAATGAGCCGTTTGCACGCCAGGCAAACCATGGAAAGCATCCACGCACAAACCTGCATCGTCAGCCAGCGCGGGCAAGCCGCTGAGTTGGCTGGCATGGCGTGCTTTGGCCAGCGCATTCTCGACAAAGGTGTGGAATGGCTCTTCGGCTTCTGGAATATTCAAAGCCCCTTGTGGTATCAATCGCAAGCCCAAGGGTGCCAACATGGCCTGCAATTCGGCCAATTTGCCTTCGTTGTTGGAGGCCAGAACGATTTCTTTCAACATGCGTGTCAGGTGGCCAAAGCTGCTGTTTGCAAATCGATCAACTCGCGAATGCCTTTGTCGGCCAAGGCCAGCAAGCTGTCCATTTCACTGCGTGTGAAGGCCGCACCTTCAGCCGTGCCTTGAACTTCGACAAAACCACCTGCGCTGGTCATCACCACATTCATGTCGGTGTCGCAACTGGAGTCCTCGGTGTACTCCAAGTCCAGCAAAGCCACACCATGCAGCAAACCCACAGAAATGGCTGCCACTTGGCCAATGATGGGCGTGGCCGTCAATTTGCCGCTATTGAGCAACCCATTGACCGCATCTTGTGCAGCCACAAATGCACCTGTGATGGCCGCGGTGCGGGTTCCGCCATCCGCTTGCAACACGTCACAGTCCAAAGCAATGGTGCGTTCGCCCAGCTTTTTCAAGTCGAACACGGCACGCAGAGATCGACCAATCAGGCGCTGAATTTCCTGCGTGCGGCCACTTTGCTTGCCTTTGGCCGCTTCACGGTCGCTGCGGGTGTGCGTGGCTCGGGGCAACATGCCGTATTCAGCGGTCACCCAACCCTCACCGCTGCCACGCTTGTGCGGTGGCACTTTTTCTTCCACAGAAGCCGTGCACAAGACCTTGGTGTTGCCGAACTCGATCAACACCGAGCCCTCGGCATGCATGGTGAAGTGGCGTGTGATGCGCACTTGGCGCAATTCATCACTCGCGCGCTTTTGTCGTGAAGGAATGTTTGTCTTGTTCATGTCAAGCCTTGAAGTTCTTCGGCGATTGTCGTTCAGGTCTCGGCATGTGAGCCTGAGATAATGCGGTTTTTGGAACAAAGAGCGCCATGTCCCTGCAAAGCATGACCGGCTATGCCAGTGCACAGTCCCACCTCGGCGCCCAAGCGCCTTCATCCTCTGGTTTGCGGCTGGGCATGGAAATACGTTCAGTCAACAGCCGCTTTTTGGATGTGAGCTTTCGTTTACCTGATGAACTCCGTGCCCAAGAACCCGCACTGCGTGAAATCATCGGTGCCCGCGTCAAGCGTGGCAAAGTGGAGTTGCGCGCTCATTTAGAGGTCTCTGCCAGCAACAGCATCGCCAACCCAGACACGGCCATGTTGCAAAACCTGGTGAAACTGCAAGACAACATCCGCATGTGGCTGCCACAAGCGCAAGCGCTCTCTGTCGCAGAAGTCATTCGTTTGGCCAGTGCACCATCCAGCATCACGGAAGACATCACGGCTTCTGTGATCCATACAGGCCAACAACTGATCGTCCAGTTGTGTGAAGCGCGTGAGCGTGAAGGCGCTCGACTCGCACAAGACCTGCTGTCGCGCGCCAAGCAATTGCATGAATTGTCAGACAAAGCACTTCCCTTGGTGCCCCAAACGGTCGAGCAGCAAAGGATCAGGTTTTTAGAACGTTGGCGAGAAGCCTTGGCGTTGGCCGAGGCAACCGCCTTGCCCGATGCTGTGCATGAGCGCGCTTTGGCTGAAGCCGCCAGTTTTGCCATCCGCGCCGATGTGGCCGAAGAAGTCACCCGCTTGAAAACCCATTTGGATGAAATCACCCGTTTGTTGAATTTGAAAAATCACAAAGAAGGCGTGGGCAAACGCTTGGATTTTTTGATTCAAGAACTTCACCGTGAAGCCAACACACTGGGCTCCAAATCCAGTGCCATCGAACTCACGCGCATCTCGCTCGACATGAAAGTGCTGATCGAGCAAATGCGCGAACAAGTCCAAAACCTCGAATGATGAACACCTACCCTGGCAACTTGTATGTGGTCGCCGCACCCAGTGGTGCTGGCAAATCCAGCTTGGTGAAAGCGCTGATGGAACTCGACGCCGGCGTTGAGCATTCGGTGTCTCACACCACACGCGCACCGCGCGGTCAAGAATTTCATGGGCGCGAATATTTTTTCGTCAACGATGAAGACTTTGACAACATGATCAAAGCCAATGCATTTCTTGAATGGGCCCATGTGCATGGCAATCGCTATGGCACTTCACGTGCCACCATTGAAGAACGCATTGCCAAGGGTTTGGATGTGATTTTGGAAATCGATTTCCAAGGTGCGATTCAAATCAAGAAAATATTCAACAACGCTGTCCTGATTTTCATTTTGCCTCCCAGTTGGGACGAACTCAGGTCTCGCCTACAGCGCCGAGGCGAGGACAGTGCTGAGGTGATTGAAGTTCGTTTGCAAAACGCCGCAGAAGAGATGGCGCAAGCCCATGAATTCGACTTCGTTATAATCAATCAACTTTTTGACAAGGCCTTGTTCGACCTCAAAGCCGTTGTCCATGCGCAAAGACTCAAATACGCGTCACAGCGCCGTAGCAGAGCCGATATTTTTCAAGCACTGAACCTCAATTAACCACCGGAGCATCGCACCATGGCACGCATCACCGTTGAAGACTGTCTCGAGCAAATCCCCAACCGCTTCCAATTGGTGTTGGCCGCCACCTACCGCGCGCGCATGCTGGCCCAAGGCCACACACCCAAAATTGAAAGCAAGAACAAGCCTGGCGTCACTGCCCTGCGCGAAATTGCAGCGGGCAAAATCGGCCTTGAAATGTTGAAAAAAGTTCCTGGCTGACCAACACCTCAGGGTTTGAAAACCCTTTGAGATCAAAAGCACTGAGTCTTCAGTGCTTTTTTTTCGCCCCTGTTCTTCTTTGTTTCACAAAACGCTACAGTTAGGCCATGGCCACCGCAGAAAAGTCCACCGTTGAACAACAAGCCGCCAGCAATGCTGCCGCGGCCAGTTTTGCGTCCTTGGTGGCCAAACTCGACTATCTGGGCAAAGACGGTGTGGAGCAGGTGCGACGGGCCTACAAATTTGCCGATGAAGCCCATTTGGGCGTCACACGGCGAAGCGGTGAGCCCTACATCACCCACCCAATAGCTGTGGCCTTGCAATGCACAGAGTGGAAACTCGACAGCCAAGCCCTGATGGCGGCTTTGTTGCATGATGTGATGGAAGACTGCGGGGTGACCAAAGCCGATTTGGTGGAGCAATTTGGGGCCACGGTGGCCGAATTGGTGGATGGTCTGACCAAACTCGACAAACTGAGTTTCGAGACCAAAGAAGAAGGCCAGGTGGAATCATTCCGCAAAATGCTCTTGGCCATGGCCCGTGACGTGCGTGTCATCTTGGTCAAGTTGGCCGACCGCACCCACAACATGCGCACCATGGAGGCCATGCCTCGCCACCGTTGGCAAGGCATCAGCAGCGAGACCTTGGACATTTACGCGCCGATTGCGCATCGTTTGGGCTTGAACCAAACCTACCGTGAATTGCAAGATCTGGCCTTTCGTCATTTGAAACCATGGCGCTACCAAATCCTTGAAAAAGCTGTTCTCAAAGCGCGCAGTCGCCGACGCGATTTGCTGCAAAAGCTCCAAAAAGAAGTGGAAGTTGCGTTTGGCGTTAACCACTTGGAAGTGCGTATTTTTGGTCGGGAAAAAACCTTGTTTTCCATTTACCAAAAAATGCACGACAAACATTTGAGTTTTGCGCAAGTCACCGACATTTACGGCATGCGGCTCTTGGTACCCAATTTGATTGACTGTTACACCGGCCTGGGCATCTTGCACCAACTCTACAAACCGGTGCCAGGTAAGTTCAAAGACCACATCGCCATTGCCAAGGTCAATGGTTACCAATCCTTGCACACCACCCTGGTGGGGCCTGCGGGCATCAATGTCGAGTTCCAACTCCGCACAGAACCCATGCACTTGGTGGCTGAATCGGGCGTGGCAGCACATTGGCTTTACAAAACCCATGAAAGCAGCGACAAAGCAGATCGCTTGGGGACGCAGTGGTTGCAATCACTGCTGGACATTCAAGACGAAACCCGCGATGCCGCTGAGTTTTGGGACCATGTCAAAGTGGATCTGTTCCCAGATGCTGTGTATGTGTTCACCCCCAAGAGCCACATCATGGCCTTGCCGCGAGGTGCCACCGTGGTTGATTTTGCCTACGCTGTGCACAGCAATGTGGGCGACCATGTCACATCGGCCAAGATCAATGGCGAGCCTGTGCCACTCAGAACCGAGTTGCGCAATGGTGACGTGATTGAAGTTGAAACCGAACCGGAAGCATCTCCCAACCCCGCTTGGTTGGGCTTTGTTCGCACAGGCCGTGCGCGTTCCAAAATACGCCACTACCTCAAAACACGCGCCCAATCTGAATCCCAAGACCTCGGTGAAAAGTTGTTGGCACAAGCGCTGCGCGCAGAAGGTTTTGCGCACCTGCCTGCATTTGATGCCACGCACAAAGTGTCTTGGGACAAATTGCTGCGCTTCACTGGCAACAAATCCATGGACGAGTTGCTGACCGACATTGGTTTGGGCAAACGCGTGGCCAGCATCGTGGCCAAACGTCTGGTCAATTTGCTGGCTGAATTGGGCGAGCGACCCGATCCCTTGTTGCTCAGTCGAGAGCGTTTCACGGCGCATGAAACCGTTTCGCAAGGCGGCGTGGTGGTGGATGGCAGCGACAACGCTTCGGTGCAATATGCCCCATGCTGTCACCCCCTGCCCGGCGACGTCATCGTGGGCTACTTGGGACGGGGAGAAGGTTTGGTGGTCCACACCCGGGCTTGCAATGTGGCGCAACGTTTGAAACACAAAGACAGTGAGCGTTTCATTGCCGTCGAATGGTCTGATGAACCCGTGCGCAGTTTCGAATCCAGCATTGTGGTGACCGTGCTCAACGGCAAGGGTGTGTTGGCCAGCGTGGCTGCAGCCATCACTTCAGCCCAAGCCGACATCAAATTGGTCAGCATGTCTGACGAGGTCAGTGGACAGCAAGCCATAGATCTGCGATTCCTGATCGCGGTGCAAGACGCTTCGCATCTGGAGAGCGTGTTGGCCACTTTGCAGCGTTTGCCTGCCGTCAGCCAAGCCAAGCGGACCAGTTCACAACGTCACGCCAGATTTGCCGAGGGTGCTGGGTAAGTCAC